>MDTD01051426.1_pt1 | contig 177472 bp, 161 predicted proteins | sample 811221 | NCBI WGS metagenome assembly MDTD01 (sample SAMN05326646, study PRJNA326480) | marine metagenome | isolation source: seawater | place: Pacific Ocean: South West | collected 2011
GCCGGTATGTGTCGGAGCGATCACCGGACCGTTCCGACCAGTCTCAGGAGCGCCGGAAGCGCCACCAGCCCCATCGCGACAAGCCCCGCGACGCCGGATCGCGGCCATCGCCAGAACACCAGGTGACCGCCCCCCTGCAGGAGCCACGTCACGGCGTACACCACCACCAGCGGCCCCGCCAGGACCGGTGTCGGTGCCAGCCATCCGAGAACCGGAGCGGATATCGCCGCCGCCCAGACAAACCAGCCAAGGAAGTTTACCAGCGGGATCCCCTCGAACTGCCCGTCCTGGTCCCAGATCCAGAATCCCCAGCGCGTGAGGTGCGGATCCAGATAGATGTCCCACGCCATGAACGCGAATCCGGCGACGAGGGCCCGCGGGAGCCATCCCGCCTCCGGCAGCAGGACCTGCGCCACCGCCCACGACGGCGGCAGCATCATCAACCACGCCAGGGGAATCACGATCGGGACACGATGAACCTGCGGTTGCAGCGCCCTGGTGTAGTGGTAGTGTCCAAAGGGAATCCCGGTCCGGGACCCCACGAACTCGGCGGTCCACCCGAGAACCGGCACCAGGATGACGGCAGCGGCAACGGCACCGACGGACCATGAAGACGCCAGGACCGCGATCACCACGGCAACCTGGGCGACCACACCCACGCTGATCCCCACCACTCGTCCGGTGGCACCGCGCGCCGCCAGGATCGGGACCGAGATCATGACCGGCACCCAGACGGCGAGCGCCACCGCCACCGCCGGCGGTCCAACCAACACCGACGCCACCGTCATCGCGAGGCCCCCGTTGCATCACGCCGGGAACCGCGGCGTCGGAACAGGCGCCTGGCCCGCACGCGGAACCAGGCGGCGATGAAGGGCCCCCACGGCACGGTGCTCATCAGGGCGATATTCTCGCCCAGGCCGCCGTCCTCGTTCAGAAACCGCCAGAGACGCGGAAGCGGATTGCGCTCGAACAGATCCACGAAGACGCGCTGCGAGGCGAACTCTCCGCGACGGTGGAGGATGGACAGGAGCATCGCGTCGAAGGTCGCGTAACGCCGCGGCGGCCCCGGCACCTGGAACGGGTTCCCGTGATCGCGGAGGGACGCGACGATCGCGTCGGCATCACGTTGCATGCGGTGAAACGCAAAACCGGTTGACGCCTTCACCCGTCCCCCCTTCGTCCCGATGTACATGATGCGTTCGCCACCCCGGCGCGGAAACGGCTGGTCGGTCATGGGGATGATGCCGTCTTCCGCCTCCACGACCTCGTATTCCACTCCGGGGTAGTGTATCTCCATATACGAACGGATCTCCCCCTCGTACTCCTCCCGCTCGAGCAGGCGCTCCGAGAACAGCGTGTACTCGACCAGGCTTTCAGTAGGCGAGGTCGGAAGCAGATACATGAAACGAAACGCACCGCGCTGCGGCACACGGAGGTCGAACATCGTGGCGGCGTCAGGGTCGAACACGGGCTCGCGGGTGCGAACAAACCACCCCACGAAGTGCTGTTTCAGAAAGTGGTACCGTCGGGTATCCACGGTAAAATCCCGCGGAAGGAACAGACTGTCGAACACCCAGTCGCCGGCGAAGCGTCGCCCGTCTTCCAGTATCACCTCAGCCGGCGACCCGTCCGAGATCCGTCCATCCACGATCTCCGCGATCCGTCCGTTAACCGTGTCCACCCTGGCTCGTCCGGCAAGATCCTGCCGAACCAGCGTGTAGAAATCGATCCCGCGAATCATTCTGTACTCGTACGGGTTCAGCGCCCAGCGGTGGGAGCGCTGCGGTCCGTGAAACCAGATGTGGCTCCAGCGATGGCTCACGATCGGGTCGAGCAGTTCCTCCCGATCCGACCAGAAGCACCACGTCCGGTCGTTGCGATCCTTCTCCGCGAGGTCAACGATCAGCACCCGTGCATCGTCGAGACCGCCGTGCATCATGCGATACGCGAGCGAGAGGCCCGCCGCGCCGCCCCCGGCGAGGATGTAGTCGTAGCGTTCCATGTGCCTCCAAAATATCCTCCGGAACCGTCCCGGACAAGCGTCATCACCGGACGCGGTGTGTCTCCCGATGATGCTGACCATTCCCGCGTGCCCCGGGTGGCTAAGCCCACCGGAGATCTGTCACCTCTGCGGCAGGCTCGCCGTCGACACCGACGACAGCGGCCTGTGTGCCGCGTGTCGCCGGGTGCTGCTCTCGGACCTGTCTCCGGCGGTGGTGACCGTGCTGCCGGCGGGGGTTCCGGTCGTCGCCGCGCTCCCATACCGCGGTGCCGTTGTGCACCTCATGGAGGCGATCAAACTTCACGGCCACCGTCGCCCGCTGCGCTTTGTGGCCCGCGACATTCTGATGCCCCTTGTGTCGGCCACCGGTGGCCCCCTTGTTCCCATCCCCGCCAGCCGACACGGACGCCGCCACCGCGGGTTCGACCAGATGGAACGGCTCGCCGCACTCATGGCGTCGGCCTGCGGCCGGCGGCGGATCCGCGCGTTTCGCCACGTCGGCGGTGGTGAGCAGAAGCGCCTCAACCGCACCGAGCGTCTGGAACACTCCCGTACCAGTCTCGTACTCCGCCGTCCGCCGACGGAGGCGGGGATCATCCTGGATGATGTGGTCACCACCGGGGCCACCGTCCGCCGGGCGGTGGAGCTCCTCGTCGCCACCGGGGTCACTCCGTCGACGGTGGTTGTCGTGTGCGCGGTGTTCTGAACACGGCCGTGTCCGCTGCTATTGACCAATACCGGGGAACGGTCTACATTGTCACAGACAGTTTGTTGTTCCGGCAGCAAAGAGTCGCATCCGTGCGGGCTCTTTTTTTTATGTCTGCAGGAACGATCCGAAGCAGGAAGAGATACCGGACATGAAGAACAATCCGCCATCCGGACCGGTTGCCGACGCGATTCTCGACCTTGTGGTCGACATGGGCTACACGCTCCTGGAGTTTTCCAGTCAACACGTGAAAGGACGAACCCACGTGCACTGCGTGCTCTCCGGCCCCAACGGGGTCGATCTGGACTCCCTGACGCAGATCCATCGCGCCCTGCAACCACGACTGGAGGAACTGCTCGACGACCGGGACCTGCGGATCGAGTTCAGTTCACCGGGCATGGAACGCACGCTCAAGAGTTTTCACGAATGCGTGGCGTTTGTGGGCCACCGCATCACGCTGCTTCCCGCGGACAGCGACGACTGGCTCAACGGTACGATCGCGTCTGCCGACACCGGTCGCTGCGAGATCGATCTCGACAACGGAGAGAAACGGACCTTCACACCGGACGCACTGACCAAAGTGCGGCTGGTCGACTGAATACAGGAGGACACAGGGAATGGCTGCAGGACTTGCGGACGCGATCCGGGCGGTGGTACAGGACAAAGGAATCTCGGAAGAGCTTCTCATGAAGGTCATCGAGGAGTTCCTCTACGCCGCATACAAGCGAAAATTCGGCCACGCCGACAACGCGGTCGTCCAGTTTACGGATGACGGCAACGAGGTAACGCTCTTCGCGCAGAAGCGCATCGTCAACGAGGTCGAGGACCCCGTCACCGAGATCCCCCTGTCGGAAGCGCTCGAACTCAACGAGGAATGCGAGGTCGGCGATGAACTGCTCATCGAGATCAACCCGCAGGAGTTCGATCGTGTCGCGATTCAGACCGCCAAACAGAAGGCGCGGCAGCAGATTCGCGAAATCCAGAAGGATACCCTCTATTCGGAGTTCAGCGACAAGGTCGGCGAGCTCGTCATCGGATACGTGCAGCGGGAACGGAACGGCAACCTCTTTGTAGACCTCGGCAAGGCGGAGGGCATCCTCCCCAAACGGTACCAGTCGCCGCGGGAAGCGTATCGCACCAACGACCGTATCAAGGCCCTGATCGTCGACGTGGTCAAAGGCAATACCGGGCTGCAGATCGCCCTGTCACGGACCCATACCGATCTCGTCAAGCGCATCTTTGAACTGGAAGTCCCTGAGATATACGGAAAGACGGTCGAAATCGTTCGCATCGTCCGCGAGGCGGGCTATCGCACCAAGATCGCCGTCGCCTCCAACCGCGAGGACGTGGACCCCGTCGGCGCCTGTGTCGGTCTCCGCGGTGTTCGGATCCAGGCGATCGTCCGCGAACTCGAGGGCGAAAAGATCGACATTCTCAAATACGACCCCGATCCGCGGGTGCTGATCAAGAACGCTCTGTCTCCGGCAGAGGTCACCAACGTGGTGATCGTTGACGAGGCGCGGCGGCAGGCGCTCGCGATCGTTCCCGAAGACCAGCTCTCGCTGGCGATCGGCAAGCAGGGACTCAACGTCCGTCTCGCAAACCGCCTCGCCGACTGGAATATCGACGTGAAGACGATGGACCAGTTTGACGAAATGGACATCGCTGCCGAGTCCAAGCGCGCAGTGTCGGCGCTCTTCAGTGACCATGACGAACCGGAGGACGAGATCACTTCGATCCGGGAACTCCCGGGCGTCACCGACGCGATGGTCAGCATCCTCGAGGCAAACAACATCACGATGATCGAGGAGATCGTTGGACTCAGCGACGACGACCTTCGCGCTCTCGACGGCATGAACGAGGAGATGGTCGTCGAACTCAGCAAGATCATCGCCGAGAACGTGGAAATCGTCGAAGAACAGGACGAAGACTACGACGAGTACGACGAAGACCTCTACGAGGATGAGGACGAAGAGGAAGACGAGGACGAGTCCGACGAAGATGCCGGTGCCGACGAACCGGAGGAAGCGGAGTCGACCGATGAGCCGGAAGACGGCGCAGTCGAGGACGAAGTCACCGACGCTACCGACGAAGACGAAGAGGAAGAGGAAGACGAGGAGGTGATCACCGAGATTGACCAGCTCCCCGGCATGACAGAGGCGATCGTCGCCAAGCTCCGGGACGCCGGTGTCGCAGACCTCGAGGATCTCATCAACCTCGATCCCGACAACCTCGACGCCGTGGAGGGACTCGAAGCGGATGAGGCCGAAACGATCCGCACGATCCTCACCGAGTACGTGGAGATCGTCGAGGACGACGAGGAGTAGCCGCCGCGAGCGGTTTACAGAGGCCGACGGGAATCTGTACAATCGGTGAAAGGATGTCTATGGCAGAGGATCAGGATAAGCAGAAACCGAAGACGACACTCATCAAGAAAAAGGCCGAATCCGGCGACTCGGGCGAGAAGAAGAAGGTCCGCGTTGTCGTGAAGCGCAAGGCCAAGGCCAAGCCCGCGGCGGAGGAAACCTCCGGCGATGCGGCCCCCCGGCCCGACGAATCGACGGCGGCGGCCTCGAAGGCCAAGGAACGCCCAGCTACGTCTCCGGAGTCTGACTCATCGAGCCCGAAGAAGTCATCCTCGGAACCGGACGCCACAGAGACAAGCGAAAAGGCGCCCACGGCTCCCAAGCGTGCGGCAAAGGCGAAGGAATCGCCGAAACCCGCGGAACAGGCGGACGCTCCTGCGGCGGAGGCCAAGCCCTCTGAACGCGAGAGTACAGCCGAGACCGACAGGGACGCGGCGGCGGAAAAGAAGCCGACGACCGGCAAGAAGCCCGGCGCCGAGAAACCCGCCGAACGCCCCGCCGAGGCTGCCGAGAAAAAGCCCTCGACCACTGAATCGGCCTCCAGCGAGGAGCCGTCCAGCGAGGGTGGCGGACTGGCGTGGTCCGTCAAGGAACCCGGTGTTCGCAAAACACCGCGGCGGCCCGCATCCGAAGCGCGTGACTCGATTCGCTCCACCGTTGGACCCCGCAGCGAATACCGCACCGGGGCCCGCGGCGGACGCACCGCCGGCCCCCGACGGGGCACCGAACAGGGCGGCCCCGCCCGCGGACCGCGAACCGGCGGTCCCGGTCGCGGCCAGGGACGCCCCGGAGACGGTACTCGCCCCAGCGGTCCTCCCCGCGGACCGCGTCCCGGCGCTCCCGGCCGTGGTCCCGGTGGACCCGACGGTCAGGGACGGGGCCCCGGTGGTCCCGGGCGCGGCCCGGGTGGCCCCGGCGGTCCCGGCGGTCAGTCCCGCGACGGCAAGCCCAGCGGCCCGCCGCGACAGGGTGGCAAGAAATTCTACAAGAGCAGGAAAGGCCGCGGCGGATACGAGCGCGACGATCGTCAGCGCGAGAAGGAAATCCAGTACAGCCGCAAGAAGCCGCAGCCGCGGGCCAACCCGATCCCGAAAGAGATCGACATCATGGAGGTCGTCACGGTCAGCGAGCTGGCCAAGAAGATGAACCTCAAGGCCAACGAGCTCATCGGAAAACTGATGGGCATGGGCATGATGGTCACGATCAACCAGCAGATCGATCGCGAAACGGCGGAGATCCTGGCGGGTGAGTACGGCTGTAAGGTCAACGTGGTCTCGCTCTACGACGAGACGATCATCGAGACCTCCGCCGACAACGAAGAGGACCTCAAGCCGCGGTCGCCGATCGTTACGGTCATGGGCCACGTCGACCACGGAAAGACGAAACTCCTCGACGCCATCCGCTCGACAAATGTGGTGGACGGCGAGAGCGGCGGCATCACGCAGCACATCGGCGCCTATCAGGTGTCGCTGGACGATCGCGGGACGATCACGTTCCTCGATACGCCGGGCCACGAGGCGTTTACCCTCATGCGCGCCCGCGGCGCCCAGATCACCGATATCGTGATCCTCGTGGTCGCCGCCAACGACGGTGTCATGCCGCAGACCCGCGAGGCGATCAGCCACGCGAAGGAAGCGGAAGTCCCGATCATCGTGGCGATCAACAAGGTGGACCTGCCGGAAGCCAACGTGGATCGCGTGAAACAGCAGCTTTCGGAACTCGAACTGATTCCTGAGGAGTGGGGCGGTCAGATCCCCATGGTCCAGGTGTCCGCGCTGAAGCGGGAGGGCATAGAAGACCTGCTGGAAACGGTGCTGTTGCAGGCCGAGCTGCTTGAACTCAAGGCCAACTGGGAGCGAAACGCCGAAGGAAAGGTTCTCGAGAGTCGCATCGATCCGGGCCGCGGAACCGTGGCCACCGTGCTCATCGAGCGCGGTACGATCAAGGTCGGAGACGCATTCGTCGGTGGTATCTACGCCGGCAAGGTCCGGGCCATGTTCGACGACCGAGGCAACCGCATCGAGCAGGCGTTCCCGTCCATGCCGATCGAGATCCTCGGGTTCGACGGTGTTCCGGAGGCAGGCGATCCCTTCCAGGTGACGGCGGACGACAAACAGGCGCGACAGGTCGGTGCCAAACGGCAGGAACTGAAGCGGGTTGAGGAAGCCAAGAACGTCAAGAAGGTCACCCTCGACAACCTGTACGACAGCATCCAGGAAGGTGAGATCCAGGACCTCAAGGTCGTCATCAAGGGTGACGTGCACGGGTCTGTGGAGGCGCTCCAGAGTGCACTCGAAAAGCTGAGCACCAAGGAGATCCGTCTGACGGCGATTCATGCCTCAGCCGGTGCGATCAACGAAGGCGACATCATGCTCGCTTCGGCGTCGAACGCGATCGTTGTCGGATTCCACGTGCGACCGACACCGCGGGCGATGCAGCTCGCCGACCGGGAGAAGGTGGATATCCGCAAGTACAGCGTGATCTACGACGCCGTGGAGGACATTCGCGCCGCCATGGAAGGCATGCTGGCACCGGAACTCCAGGAGGAGACGATCGGCGCTGTCGAAGTGCGGGAAACGTTCAAAGTGCCCAAGATCGGCATCGTCGCAGGGTCCTACGTCATCGAGGGCAAGGTCCGGCGCAACGCCAAGGTCCGTGTCTTCCGCGACGCGGTGCAGATCCACGAAGGAACGATCTCGTCGCTCAAACGGTTCAAGGACGACGTCCGTGAGGTCGACACCGGCTACGAGTGCGGTATCGGCATCAGCAACCTGCAGGATGTGCAGGTCGGTGATACGCTGGAGATCTTCGTCGTCAAGGAAGTGGCGAAAAAGCTCAGCTGACCCGTTATGGATGAAACACGACGCGCCCGGTTGGCCCAGCGCATTCAGGAGGAGCTCAGTACCCTCCTGATGCGCGGAGAAATCAAGGACCACCGGGTCAACAGCCTCATCTCCTTCAGTTTTGTCAAACTCGCCAAGGACGCGTCGGTGGCCCGCATCGGCGTGTCATCGGTTCTTGACCACCGCGCGGTCGATGCCGCCGTCGCCGGGCTCAACTCCGGCGCTGGCTACCTTCAGTCACGCCTCGGGCGAACGCTCAAGGTGCGACAGACGCCGCGGCTGTACTTCGTCGCCGACCACAGCATCGAGGAAGGGCAGCGGGTCATCAATACGATCAACGAACTGGCCAGCAATGAGCAGCGGGATTCTTCTTCTGAACAAACCGACGGGGATTAGTTCCGCGCGGGTTCTCACCCCGCTCAAGCGGATATTCTCTGGAGATCGCATAGGACATACCGGCACCCTCGACCCGTTTGCAGACGGACTGCTCGTGGTGCTGGTCGGATCGGCGACGCGCCTCTCGCGATGGTTTCTCAAGCTCGACAAGCGCTATACCGCCGGTGTGCGCCTCGGCGCCGAAACCGACACCCTCGACACAGAGGGAACGGTGATCGCGGAGGCGCCTCGACCGGACGCCGCCGCGGTGCGGAACGCTGCCGACCGGTATCACGGCGATATCATGCAGGTTCCACCGGCGTTCTCGGCGCTGAACGTGAACGGGAGACGAGCGTACGCCCGTGCACGGGCCGGGGAAACGGTCGACCTTCCCGCCAGGCCGGTCTCGATTCGGGCCCTGTCGGTGGAGCCCTCCGCCGACGGCGACCGGTTCGCGATGGATGTCACCTGCAGCAGCGGGACCTACATCCGCGCCCTGGCCAGAGACATCGCCCGGGACGCGGGCAGTCGTGGCTATTGTGAGACCCTCCGCCGGGAGTCCGTCGGCCCGTTCAGTCTTGATGCAGCCGTCGACATTGACTCCCTGATGAGCGCACCGCACCCGGAACACTCCCTGCTGTCACCGGTGGAGGCGATGCGACGCCTCGATGTGATGCCCCTCCATCCCGTGCCCGGGCCCAGCGTGGCGCGCGTTCGCAACGGCCAACCCCTGGATCGGGTCTTTCCGGCGGATGCATTCACGGGAGAGGCGTCCGTGCGTCTGCTCGTCGACGAAACCGGCGATGCCGCCCTGGCGGTCATCGTACGTCGCGAGGACGGACGGTGGCGCTACGAAACCGTTTTTCCCGCCGACGGAGCCGCGGCGTGAGCATCCCCGTCACCTACTGGACCGACCCCGACGCGCCGCCCGATGGGTTTCCGACCCGCAGACCGGTCAGTCTTGCCGTTGGTGTGTTCGATGGTGTACACCGCGGTCATCAGGAACTCCTGAAACGCGCCGTGGATGACGCCGCCCAGCTCGATGACGGTATCCCCGCGGTTCTGACCTTTGACCCCAATCCCGCGCGTCTGGTCCGACCGGATAGTTACCTTGGCGACCTTTCCACCGTCGGCGAGCGCATGCACCGCTTCGCCGAGTCCGGAATCGAGGAGGCGATCGTCGTGTCGTTCTCAACCGCCTTTGCCTCGATGTCGGGATACGCGTTTCTGGAACGAATCCTGCATCTGTTTCCGCACCTCCAGCTCATGGTGGTGGGATTCAACTTCCACCTCGGTCACAACCGCGACGTCCACGCCGAGGAACTCGCACGCTGGATGGGGCGGCGCGGCATCAGGGTTGACATCGTGCAGGCGCTAAAAGATAATGTTGATTCGATTAGCAGCTCCCGCATCCGTCGTGCCGTCGCGGCTGGGGATCTGGGAAACGCCGCGGCGATGTTGGGCCGCCCGTACACCGTTGCCGTCGACGGCCAGCTCCCGTCTCATCGCAACGAGTGTTCCCAGTTGCTTCCTCCCGTGGGCCGGTATCCCTGTACGTTCGTACACGAGGGCTTCAGCCGCGAGGGCATGATGGGGGTCGCCGAGAATGGCACCCTCGCGTGGGAGCCGCGCACCGAAAATACACGATACGTGATCCTAAGGAGTACGACTGATGGCATTGACAGCTGAACAGAAACGCGAGGTTATCGCGGAGTTTGGCGAAGGGGAGAAGGACACCGGCCGCCCGGAAGTCCAGATCGCGCTGCTTACCCGCCGCATCGAGGAGCTCACCGAGCACCTCAAGATCAACAAGAAAGATCACCATAGTCGCCGTGGTCTCCTGAAGCTGGTCGGACAGCGACGCCGGCTGCTCCGGTACCTGAAAGGTCAGGACCTGGAGCGGTACCGCGCCCTGCTGGGCAAGCTCGGGCTGCGCAAATAGCGCAGGCGCCTCGCGCCTGCGCGCGGGTTGCGCACCACGGTTGCACCGGCCGGGCTTTCTGCCCGGCGCCGGGTGCAGAGAGTTCGGATATCAGGAAAGAAACACGACATGCACAAAGTTACGATCAAAATTGGTGGTGAGGACCTCGTCCTTGAAACCGGCCGCATGGCCAAACAGGCCAACGGCGCGGTGTACGCCACCTACGGCGGATCGGCGGTCCTCGCCACCGCCACCTGTTCGGACGAGCCCCGCGAGGGGATTGACTTCGTTCCGTTGCAGGTCGAATACAACGAGAAATACTACGCCGCCGGCAAGATTCCCGGTGGGTTCATCAAGCGGGAAGGTCGCCCCAAGGACAAGGAGATTCTCGTCTCCCGTCTGATCGACCGTCCCATGCGACCGCTGTTCTCCAAAAAGTTCATGCGGGAACTCCAGATCGTTCCGACGGTCCTCTCCACGGATCAGATCAACCCGCCGGACGTGGTGGCAATGGTCGCCGCCAGCACAGCCGTTCACATCAGCGACATTCCCTTTGACGGTCCGGTTGGAGCCGTTCGCGTGGTGTCCGTGGATGGCCAGATGGTGGTAAACCCGACCTTTGACCAGATCGCGAAATCGGAACTCGAAATCATCGTCGCCGGCACCAAGGACGGCATCACGATGGTTGAGGGCGGCGCCGCCGAAGTCTCCGAGGAGCTCATGCTCCAGGCGATCGATGAGGCGCGCACCGTCATCGCGGAGATCTGCCGCGTTCAGGATGAGATCCGTCAGGCGGTGGGCAAGGAGAAACTGCCCCTCGTCGAGGACGAGAAGTCGCTTCCGATCGCCGATCAGATCCGCGATTTTGCCTACGACAAGCTCAAAGAAGCGTGCTTCGTTCTCGGCAAGCACACCCGTTCGGCGGCGGTCAAGGCGGTGAAATCCGAGACGATGGAACACTTCGCCGACGCCCTCGCCGAGGATGAGGACTACGCGGGGCTGGCGAAGAAGCTGCTCGGCGATATGGAGCAGGAGATCGTCCGTACCTCGATTCTCGAGTCCGGCAAGCGCACCGATCATCGCGGCCTCGAAGACATCCGCCCGATTACGGCCGAGATCGACGTTCTTCCGCGGACCCACGGCAGTGCCCTGTTCACCCGCGGCGAGACGCAGGCGCTGGCGGTTGTGACGCTCGGTACGATGTACGATGAGCAGATCATGGACGACATCGACGGCGACCGCCGCGAGAACTTCATGCTCCACTACAACTTCCCTCCGTACTCCGTCGGTGAAACCGGACGGCTCGGAACGGGACGGCGTGAGATCGGCCATGGCCACCTTGCACACCGCGCCCTGTCCGCCGTGATCCCCGGAAAGGATGCGTTTCCCTACACCTTGCGGGTCGTTTCGGAAGTCCTGGAGTCCAACGGCTCTTCGTCCATGGCCACTGTCTGTGGTGGATCTCTGGCGATGATGGCCGCCGGTGTTCCCACCGCAAAACCGGTCGCCGGTATCGCCATGGGGCTCATCTCCGACGGCGAGCGCACCGCGGTGCTCAGCGATATCCTCGGTGAAGAGGACCACCTCGGCGACATGGACTTCAAGGTCGCCGGGACACGCGACGGCATCACTGCGTTCCAGATGGACATCAAGATCAAGAACGTCTCCAAGGAAGTCATGACCACCGCCCTCGGACAGGCCAAACGTGGTCGCATGCACATCCTCGACAGGATGGCGGAAGCGATTCAGGCGCCGCAGTCCGAACTGTCGGAGCACGCGCCGCGGATCCTTTCGTTCACCGTTGAGCCCGATGCGATCGGCCTCCTCATCGGAAGCGGCGGCAAGACGGTCCGGTCGATCCAGGAGAAGTTCGGCGTTCAGGTGAACTTCGATGACGGCGGAACCGTTACGATCTACTCAAAGGACAAGGCAGCTGCAGACAACGCCAAGGCGAGCTTCATGCAGCTCCTCGAGGAGCCGGAGATCGGCGCCGTCTATCCCGGCGTAGTCAAGCGGATCACCGACTTCGGAGCCTTCATCGAGTTCCTCCCTGGCCGCGAAGGGCTGTGCCACATCAGCAAGATGGCCAACCACCGGATCAACTCCGTTGAGGACGTTCTGTCCATGGGCCAGGAAGTCGACGTCAAGATCATCGAGATCGACAAAATGGGCCGCGTCAACCTCAGCCTGATCTACGAGGGCATGAGCGAGGGCAACGATCACGGCGGCGACCGGGGAGACCGAGGCCACCGGGGCGGCGGCGACCGCAACCGCGGTGGAGACCGCGGAGACCGTGGCCACCGAGGTGGCGGCGACCGCAACCGCGACCGTGGACGCCGACGCGACTGACAGTGTCCGGGTAGGCCTTCGGGCCTTTCCCGGCTTCGAGCCCGTCTACGCAAGCACCGCGGCCGCCGGTGCCGACCTCCGCGCGCGAATCGACCAACCGGTCGATCTCGCCGCCGGAGAGCGGCTGCTGGTCGCCACCGGTGTTTTTTTGGCGCTTCCCGACGGGTACGAGGCGCAGGTGCGGCCCCGTTCGGGCCTCGCAGTGCGTCACGGCGTCACCGTCCTCAACAGCCCGGGAACGATCGACAGCGACTACCGGGGAGAGATACAGGTGCCGCTGATAAACCACGGCCGCGAGGCCGTGACGATTGAACCACGCATGAGAATCGCGCAGCTCGTCGTTGCTCCTGTCCTGCGGGCGGTGTTCGTGCAGCTCGAGTCCCTTCCGGTCACCGCGCGGGGGGCGGGCGGCTTTGGCTCGACCGGCCACAGGTAGACGAGCTCTCAGTCCCGAACGGCGCTTCGACGGCTCCTCGATGCTGCTGTGGCGCTACATCGGCGGTGAGTTCCTGGTGTCATTCGCCGTCGCCTTTGCCTTCTTCTTCTTCATGTTCTTCCTGAACCAGCTCCTGCTGCTCGCGGAGGACATTCTGCAAAAGGACGTTCCCGTCTGGGACGTTGTTCGGTTGATCGTTTATTCTCTTCCATCGATTATCGCCCTTTCCGTCCCTTTCGGGACGCTCGTCGGCACCCTTATGGCGGTGGGCCGGCTCTCAGCGGATAACGAGATCGTGGCGCTCCGGGCCGGCGGGATTCCCCTACGGCGCATCTTTTCGCCCGTCCTGGCGCTTGCGCTGTTTCTCTCAGCGGTGTCATTCGTCACCAACGACTATCTGCTGCCGCTCGGCACGCTCAATTTCGGACGCCTGTACCGCGAGCTCCTGTACGCAAATCCCGCGCTCGAACTGGAACCGTACTCGGTGAAGCGCTATCAGGACGACGTACTCATCACCGGTGCCGTGGAGCCCGGCCGACTGGATGACTTTGCGATCATAGACACCGACGGCCAGGGAAATCGCCGGGTCATCACCGCCACGGAGGCTCGGCTGTTGCGGGAGGGCGATCCAAACGCGATCGGAATCGAACTCGATAACGTGACGGCCCATTCCTCCGTCTCCGGTGCGGAGTTCAACTACAGCCGCGCCCGGACGATGCGCTACAACATCCTGCTCCAGGACATTACGGTGGCGATTCGCAGCCCCGGTCCCCGCGAAATGAGCGCCCGCGACGTCCGCAGCGCCATCCAGGAGAAGGAAACCGCTCTGGCTCCGAGGATCGCCGAGTGGCGTCGGCAACGGCTCGACAGCGTACTACGGGCGGCGGAACTCGCGGCCGACGCCGAGGAGGGCGATCCCGCATCGATCGCCAGGGCGCAACAGGCGGCGGAAGAGCTCATTCGCATCGATCGCCAGCGTCCCGTGGACCGTTCCCTCCAGGTGTACCGCCTCGAATACCACAAGAAGTTCAGCATCCCCTTCGCGGCGCTCTCGTTCGTCTTTCTGGCGTTTCCCCTGGGACTCTTTTCCCGCCGCAGTGGCCGCGGCGTCGGCTTTGGCATCGGGCTTCTGATCGCAACGTCGTACTGGGCGATGCTCATCGCCGGTCAGACGTTCGGGACGCAGCGTCCCGATGTCCCTCCGGCGCTCGCGATGTGGTTGCCGAACATCGTGTTCTTCATCGCCGGCGTCGTGGTGTTTGTGAGGAGGGCCCGGCAGTGAGCATCCTGGCGCGCTTCCTCCTGCGCACGTTTCTGCCGGTGTTTCTCGCGGCGCTGGTGTTTTTCATCCTGATCATCCAGCTCGTGGACCTGTTCGCCAACCTGGTGCGCTATCTCAACCTTGAGGTGCCGCTCGCGTCGATCGCGCAGGTGCAGCTGCTGTTTCTGCCGCGCGCACTCGCGTATGCCCTGCCGGTGGCGCTCCTGTTCGCCACGGGATTCACGCTCGGGTCGCTGTACAGCAACAACGAACTGATCGCCGTGTTCGGAGCGGGCGTGCCGATCTGGCGGTTCACTGCACCGCTGATCGCTCTGGGACTCCTCCTGAGTGTGGCGAGCTTCTTCTTCCAGGAGTACGTGGTCATCGACACGTTTCGGCAGAAGAACGAGCTCTCCCGACGCCTGCTCAACATCACACGCTCGTTCAGCAACACCAACGTCACCGCCCGCTCTCCCTCCGGCCGAATCATCTATTCCGCCGACTATTACAACGACAGCACCCGGGAACTTTCCCGCGTCCTGATCGTTGAACGCGACGCAGAGGGCGATCTCACCCAGCGCGTCGACGCCGCCTTCGGCCGCTGGGACGGCGAGAAGTGGGTCTGGCACGACGGGACCCGGTATTCGACCTCGGAGTCGGACTCGGGCGCCTTTGTCGCCCAGGCGTTTCGCACCTACACCGACGGCCGCTTCGATCTCCGTCCCCGGAGCTTCCAGCGAAACGCACGCGACGTCGATGAGATGCGCTTCGACGCCGCCAGGGAGTGGGTATTCGGCCTGCGGGACGCCGGACAACCGTACCGCCGGGCCCTCACGGACTACTATTCACGATTTTCCTTCTCCCTGACACCGTTCATCGTCGTTTTCCTGTCCAGCGCCCTCGGAGGACGGTTCCGGCGCAATATTCTGCTCATGAGTCTCCTCGTCTCCCTGGTGACGGCGGTGGTGTACTACGTCACCGGAATGGTCGCCGGGATCCTTGCCGGCGACGCCGTGATTCCACCGATCGCCGGAGCGTGGGCCGGGGTGGTGTTGTTCACGGTGGTCGGTGTGGTATTGTTCCGCACGGCAAAGACATGATCGAACAGCACCGAGATTCACACACACGTGCCCGGACCGGCCGGGTGCTTCTGCCCCACGGCCCGGTGGACACCCCGGCGTTCATGCCCGTCGGAACCGCGGGAACGGTCAAGGCGGTCAGCCACGACACCCTCGATCGGATGGGGTTCCGCCTGATTCTGGGGAACACCTACCATCTTTTTCTCAGACCCGGGATGGAGACGATCGCCGCCTTTGGTGGGCTCCATGCCTTTTCGACGTGGAACCACAATATCCTCACCGACTCCGGTGGGTACCAGATATTCAGTCTGGCGCCGTTCCGAAAGATCACGGACGAGGGGGCCCGGTTCCAGTCCCATATCGACGGCAGCCGCCATCTGCTCACTCCCGAACGTGCCGTGGAGATCCAGGTCACGATCGGTTCGGATATCCAGATGGTTCTGGACGTCTGTACCGGCCCCGATGAGGACCGCCGCGGCGCGGAGGCGGCACTGGAAACCACCACGCGCTGGGCGCGACGGGCTCGCGACCGATGGCGGCAAGCGCAGGACGGGCAGGGGTACCAGGGCCACCTGTACGGCATCGTTCAGGGCAACTTTTTCCCCGACCTTCGCACCCGATCGGTGGAATCCACTCTGGAACTCGGGCTCCCCGGCATCGCCATCGGAGGTCTGTCGGTGGGAGAAACGTTCCAACAGTACGAGGAGACGCTTGCCCACACCGCAGCCCAGCTCCCGGCGGACCTGCCGAGATACGTCATGGGAATCGGAACGCCCGAGTACATTCTGGCGGCGATCGAGCACGGTATCGATCTCTTCGACTGCGTGTTTCCCACCCGCGCCGGCCGAACCGGCACGCTCTTTACCACCCGCGGTCGTATCAACATCAAGAACGCCCGTTTCGCGCACCGCGACGACCCGCCGGATCCGGAGCTCCCGTCGTTCGGCGGTCGCGCCTACAGCCTCGGGTACCTCCGCCACCTCTTCAAGTCCAACGAGATTCTGGGGTCCATGCTGGCGACAGAGCACAACCTTCGCTTCATGAAATGGCTTACGGACCGCGCCGCAGAGGCGATTCGGGCCGACCGCTTTCCGGCGTTCAAGCGGAGCTTCCTGGCCGAATTCTCCGGGGGCGGAGGAGCCGCGTGAGCGCCGCGGAAACACGCGGCGCACACCCCACCGAAGACGCGCCGTCCCACAGGGGAAACGTTGTGTCCACCGCCGTGGTGATGGCATCGACGTTTGCCTCCAGGCTCCTCGGGTTTGTCCGCATCGCCGTAATCGGCGCCGTGTTCGGCGCCTCCGGCAACGCCGATGTATTGAACCTCGTGTTCAATATTCCAAACAACCTGAGAAAGCTTCTTGCCGAGGGCGCCCTCTCGTCGGCGTTCGTTCCGGTGCTGTCGCGTGCCCACGTTGAAGACGCCTCCGGGATGCGATCGAAAGGCATCGTCCGCCGCCTCCTCGGGCTGCAACTGCTCATTCTTGTGCCGGCCCTTGTCCTGGCGGCGATGTTTCCCCACGCGATCGTCGATGTGATTCTCGATTTTCCGGAACCCGACCGCCAGCAGCTTGCCGGTGACCTGTTTCGCTACCTGATCCACTACGTACTGCTCATCTCAATGGCCGCGGTGTTTATGGGAACGCTCAACTCGCACCACCGGTTTCTTGTTCCCGCGGTTGCGCCCCTCTGGTTTTCTGTTGCCGTCATCGGATCGGTCCTGGCGCTCCACCAGCGCCTTGGCGTCTACAGCATGGTCGTGGGGGTTCTTGTCGGGGGTATCGGTCAGCTGGCGATCCAGGTTCCTCCGGTCCTGCGCCGCGGGTACTCCCTCACACCGCGATTCGATTTCCGGGACCCGCACTTCCTGACGATCGTTCGTCACTGGCTCCCGGTTGTCTCCACCGCGAGTGTGTTCGCGATCAACCAGCAGATCGCGCTCCTCTTTGCCAGCGGCCTCGCCGACGGAAGCGGTTCCGCGATGACGAACGCCCTGGTGTTCTGGCAGCTTCCATTCGGCATTTTCAGTGCCTCGATCACCACCGTGCTGTTTCCGGCGATGAGCCGTTACTACGCCGAAGGCAATCTCCCGGACCTCCGACGGACGGTCACGAGCGGTCTGCGGGGATTGATCCTCCTGCTGGTCCCGTCCGGCGTGGCCCTGATCGCCCTCGGTGAACCGCTGATCGCCGTTGCGCTTCAGCGGGGCGCGTTTTCCCGGCAGGCGACCGTCATGGCGGCGCAGGTCCTCACCTGGTACAGCGTGGGGCTGTTCAGTGTCGGCGCATTCACGTTCCTGCAGCGCTTTTTCTACGCCTGTGGCGACTATCGCACGCCTCTGTGGATCGCGACGGTTACGATGGTCCTGGACGTAGCGCTGAGTCTCTGGCTCAAGGAAACCGCGCTGGGCGTAGCGGGTCTGTCACTGGCGAACAGTCTGGCGTTCACCGTCGGCGTAGGGCTCATGCTCGCCCGGGTACGCCACATCGCCGGAGCTGCGGACCTCGTCTCGCTGCTTCCGGCGGCGCTCCGGGCGGCGCTGGCGACGCTCGCCGCTCTCGCGGCCCTCGCCGCGGTTCGCGCCGCGTTCGCCGCCGCCGGCCTGACCGGGTGGTATCGCAGCGGCAGTTCGCTCACGGCGTTCGGACTGCTGATGGCGGAGGCGATACCTGCGGCGGTCGCACTGTGGGCTGCCTACGCCGCCATGGGCATTCGCGTCCGTCATGTCATGCGGGGGCATTGAGCAAGCCACCCGGTATGCCGAAGAATAGGGCAATGAGATCGATTCTGCGCTCGCGTCCGCTCCTGTCCGGTGCGGTTCTTCTGCTGCTCACAGCCTGTCTGTTCGCCCCCGGCGCGGAAGCGCAGGATGCCTCCTCACGCGATGCCTCCGGCGGCACGTCCAGCGAGAGCACCCCCGATGGCGGAGAAGAGGTCAGATCCGCACTGCAGCAATGGCGCGAAACACTGCTGTACGGTATCAACTCCGAGATCGCTGAGCTGCTGCCGACGCTTACGGACAACCGCGAGGCTGACCTGCTCCCGGAAGTAGCCGAACTCTTCAACGGCAGCAGCGACCCGGAAGTGCTCACCGAAGCCGCGCGCTATCTGACCGCGATGGAGGCCGATGAGGGCCACGACCGGGCACGTCAGATCATCCAGGAGGATCAGCTCCGCGGCGACGACCTCCTGGTCGCCCTCATGGACTACCTGCGCGAGACCGATGCGGACCTCGACGACGAGACGGTCGCCGCGTTGACGCGCATCGCCACCGATGGGACGGTGGCACCGGCGCGGGCCGCGGTTCGCCTCATGGGCGCCGGCGGCGTCCCCACCGACGAACTGATCAGCCTGTATCGGGACACCTACGTCTCCGACGACGTCCGGGGACTGATCCTGATCGAGCTCGGAGACCGTGGTGACCCCGAGGTGTTCGACTTCGTGTCCGAGATCATCCAGGGGGACGAGGAGGCGCAGACCACCCTGCAGCGCTACGCGATCGACACGCTGGGAAAACTTGGCGACCCACGCGGGCTTCCCACGATCCTCCGGCAGCTGGGGTCCTCCGACGCCCTGACCCGGGCGTACGCCGTGAACGCGCTCACCAATTTCGACACGGACGAGGCAAATCAGGCGATCCAGGACGCCCTGCGCGACGAGTTCTGGCGCGTCCGGGTCGCGGCGCTCCAGACGATCGCCGACCGAAAGATGACCGACGCCCTCCCTGCGGTGATGTACAAGGTTCGTCGCGACCCGGAGCAGCGGGTTCGCCTCGAGGCGATCACGACGCTCGCGGCGCTGGACCAACCCGACGGGTGGTCGCTCCTCGAGGAACGCGTCCAGAGCACCAGAACGGGGTTGGAAGAGCGGGGGGCGATCGTCGATGTGCTGATCAACGAGCATCTTGGCGACAGCCTGGACGTCATTCTCGCGCTGATCGACGCCGAATGGGAGACGGAGAACTCGCGCCTCCTCGACGTGATCGGTCGGGTCGCCTCGCAGGTCGAGGACCGGCGAATCGAGCCGGTGGCGGAACGACTCCTGAACCACCCCAATTTCCTCATCCAGATCTACGGCATCCGCGCCGTGGGGCGAAGCCGGCTCGCGAGCCTGATACCGCTGGTCGAGGACCGTCAGGGAGAGGGGAACCACCGCGCGCTCCGACAGGCGGCAATGAGGACGCTGGAACAGCTCGGTCCCCGATAGAACTGCTTCCCCGGCACCGCCAACTTCCCCGACACCGCCAACGTCACCCCCCGACCACCTTCGGCGCAAGAGGGCAAAAAAAAGGGTCGTCCGCAAGGGACGACCCGTTTCTACCCGTTTGCCGGGGATGTCACGCGCTCCGCCTACGCGAAGTCGGCAACCTCCACCGTGGCGATCTTGAGATGGTAACGCTTCTCGTTGATCTCGAAGTCCAGCTCATCTCCGGTGGTCGTGTGCAGGAGCTTGTTCCCCAGCGGCGACTGGTAGTTGATGATTCCCCCCTCGGGATTTGACTCCCACGGCCCCAGAATCGTGTACACCATCTGCCCACCGTTCTCCAGGTCCTCCATGGTGACCTTGGTGCCGAAGGCGACCTTGCTCGGATCCACATCGCCGGGCTTCACGATACGCGCCTGCTCCAGCTCCGTCTTGATCCGGGCGGCACGGTTGTTGAGGGAGTCCTGCCGCTCCTTGGCAGCCTTGTACTCGGCGTTCTCCTTGAGGTCCCCGTATTCCCGCGCCTGTTCGATCTCCTTGGAGTTGTGCGGTACCTCGACCTCCTGGAGGTATTTGTACTCCGCCTGCTTGGCGTCGTACTTGCTCGCCGTGCAGTACAGCACCTTCTTGGTGCTCTGCTCCACGACATCCTCGCCGTAGAAGCGGAAATTCGGGAAGCGGTTCAGCACGCGCTGCTTCAGATCCAGGAGTTCCTTGGGGTCCATCTCCTTGACGTCCGACACCAGCGTGAATATGCGCGATACCGATTCCTCGTCGGCCTCATCGATAAACGTCGGCAGGTTGCCGTCCTTGAGCAGATACGAGTGCACCTGCTTGTTGATCTTCCGGTTGTAGCTCACGTCCTTCCGGTTGTCGATGTCCCGGAACGTCAGGTCCAGAATGTGAACCATCGCGATCAGGCGCTTCTCCCGGGTGATGCCGAGTTCCTCGAACCACGGATCGTCCTCGCAGTTGCGGACCAGCCACACAAACGCCTCGCGCATGTCGCGGTAGTTCTCGTACACGCGACCGATAAACGCCAGGATCAGGTCACGCTGCCCGTGACGCTCCAGGTCCACCAGGATGTCGCGGGACAGGTGGTAGGGAAGGAGACGGGCGAAGACCGGCCCCCAGTTCTTGTCCACCTTACGAACCTGCGCCAGAAAGCGCTTCCGGAGGTCCGTGGAGTCGATTCGCGAAAACACGCCCTCGAGGTCATCGATCTGCTGGTACATCTGACCGAAGTCCAACTCGAGGTCGCCCTTGAGGAAGGGGAACTTTGCAACGACCTCGCGGAGAACGATCAGGGAAGAGATCACATACTCGTTCACCTGGGCAGGATTCCGCACAAACGCCGCGAAGTACTCGAACATCTCGCGGAAGAACTCGCTGTCGATGCCGTCGCCTTCCTTGGAGACGTAGTCGATGAACTCCTCCAGCGTCTTCACGCGGTCAAAAAACGTCTTCTCCGCTTTGAACTTGTTGAACGTCTTTTCCTCAAAGGTGATCGGCTGGTCACGGACGACAAAATGGTCGACCTTGTCGGTCAGGGTCCCGAAATCGGGGTTCGTCTTCAGGATCTGCCGCGCCTTGGTGCTCCACGAGGACCACTCACCGGGGGAAAGGATCGACGGGACGAGTTCGCCCTTGATCTTTTTCATGTCGGCGGAGTTCCCGAGGCTGCGAATCACCGTTTTGAGCGCCCAGATCGGGTTCTTCTTGACCAGATCGTGGAGCTTCTGCTTCTTCCACACCGCCCGGAGCACCCAGATATGATCCCTCGGAAGCACGTCGAGGGCGTTGATTGCCATCTTCAGTGACATCTGGTGGCCGCGTTTCTTGGCGAAATCGATCGTGATATCGTCACCGTCTATGTTCCGGATGCGCCCGATCCCCCAGCTGCGGTGAAACACGAAGTTCCCCTTGTCAAAGGAGATATGCTTCTCGAAGTCTGCGATCGCCTCGTGGATCGGTCGCCAGCTCTGGGTGATGTTGCTGATGCGAATGTACTCTTCGAGGTTGCTGTGGTCGGCATGCTTCGCCTCGAAGCATTCGACGATTTCCTTGCGCGCCCAGGGATTCTTGGAGTCGTAGGAAAGCACTCGCTTCAGCAGTTCGATACCCCGGTCCCAGTCCTCGGATTTCTTGTAGTGCGGGTACAGGTCCTCCAGGAGCTGTACCGCGCGTTCCGTGCTGATCGTTCGGGCGATCTTGGACTCCGCGTGATAGAAGAACTCGCCTTCGTTGGGAGCGAGCTGCACCAGCTTGTGCCACACTTCTTTCACACTGGCGAAACTCTTCTTGGTGATGTAGCGGTGCAGAGCCTTCTTGTAGTAGGCGACCGCCTGTTCGATATCGTCGTTCTCCTCGCGGATCTCGGCGAGGTGGCGCACGATGTCCGCCTCCTCGTAGTCCACGCGGATCAGCCGCTCCCATACATCGTGGAGCTTTTCCGTCTGGTTCTCGTTGTTGTAGACGTCCGCGAGAATGCGCAGGGCAAACCGATTCTCACCGAACTCGAGAATGCGATTGGCAAGATACTCCACGATGTTCCACTTGTGGTTGTCCGTGAAGATCTTGGTCAGAAGGATCAGATTGGCGTCGTCGACCGACTGCCGCGCCAGATCCAGGAGCCCGGAGATGTACAGCGCGATGATGCTGTTCTTGGTGTGCTGAAGATGTTCCTCGCACAGCTCCCGCACCTCGGTTTCCAGCGCCTCTTCGCCGACACGCTCCACGATCTCGTCGAGTTCCTGGAAGTTGCCGACCGTATAATTGTTGATCGCCGCCCGAGTCCATTTCTCTTCGTTGAGAAGCTCGTTGAGATGCTGAATCAGATCAGGCGTTGTAGTGGTGGTAGACATTGGCATCCACACTCCGTATTTTCACTAAGACTTCGTCGATTTTCCCCTGCGCTTCTTTCACGGCTTTGTAGTGGTCTATAAGCCAGAAATAATGGTTGATCAGTCGCGGCCTGATCAACTCAGGCGCCCCTGTTCCCTCGCGCAGTTCCCTCTCCAACTCATAGATCGCCTGCTTGAGTCGTCCGAACTCAATCGACCGCAACTCACGTTTGACGTTCAGAACATCAAACAGCACCCCAAAAACGGGAATCCATTCCCGAATTTCCGGATCCTGGTAGCCGCGATCGCGGACCGCACGGACAAGCCGTTGTATAAGTTCCGACTCGAGCCGCGTGATGTCAATCTTCTGGGCGTCCACGAAGAACGCTTCCCGAAAGAACGCCTTCGCCTGGGCTGTCTCATTGACCAGCGCCAGCACATCCGCCAGTTCGGCGAGCACCTCGGCGTCGTCGGGGCGCTGGGCACCCGCAGCCCTGAGAAAACGCATCGCACGGTCAAACTCCCCGGTGCCCTTGTAGCAGCGACCGATCCGTACCAGCAGGTCCGCGTCGCGGTTGCTGCGTTCCTGATACACCTCTCGATAGAACGAGAGGGCCTGCCGGAACACGTGCTGCCGCAGCGCGTTGATGATCACCTCCACGCGCGGACCGATGCGTTCCACGAACTCCTGGAACACGGCCCACTGCGCGAGCAGGTATTCACCCCGCTCAAACGGTTCCGCCAGACCCTCGACCCGCTCTTGACGGTCACCCCAAAAGTTGGTGTATTTCAGGGCGGTCACGACATCGACGTTATCGAAGTCGACCGCCAGCGCCCGTTCCAGTTCCTCGTTGGCCGCGGGCAACTGGTGCGATGCGATAAGCACGGCGGCACGGTGGACGAGATCATGCGCCGTATCCGTGTTGTTGTCCAAGCTAATCGCAACCTCGTAAACTGTTTCCGCCATTATATCATGTCGGCAAGAAAGGTCAACGAAGGGGCCTTTGCCACGCCGCCACCGCATCGGCTATCATGGCCCGTCATGGAGTCTTCTATCATCGTCGCGCCGTCTGTCCTGGCGTCCGACTTTGCCGACGTGGCATCCGGCCTGGACTTGATCAACCGTGCCGGCGCCGAATGGGTCCACCTCGACGTCATGGACGGTCATTTCGTACCGAACATCAGCTTCGGCCCCAAGATGGTTGCCGACATCCGACGCCGCACCACTGGTACCCTGGATGTTCACCTGATGATCTCCGAACCTGATCGCTACGTTGGCGCGTTCGCCGACGCAGGTGCCGACTTCATCACGTTTCATCAGGAAGCGGCGGTGCACGGTCACCGGGTCACGCAACTCATCCGCGACCGGGGGTGTCGCCCCGGGGTGGCGATCGTTCCGTCCACGCCGGTGTCGGCGATCGAGGAACTGCTACCATTCGTTGACCTCGTCCTCGTCATGACCGTGAATCCCGGTTTCGGGGGCCAGCAGCTGATCCCGGAGACGCTGCGCAAGGTTGAACAACTGGTTGCGCTGCAACGCGACCGCGGCTACCGATTCCGCATTTCCGTCGACGGAGGAATCAACGCCGAAACCGCCGGCGCCGCCCGTCGGGCGGGCGCGACCGTCCTGGTTTCGGGGTCGGCGTTCTTTACCGCGGACGATCCCGGTTCCTACATGGCGACCCTCGCAGGGGAGTCCGGCACCATCGTCTGAGCCGGCGGAGTCATTCAACCCGACCGGAGCGCGTACCGACAATGGATAGGGGGAGAGCATTGATGAAACGACTACTGGCTCCGGCACGGATCGTGCCCGTCCTGGTGGGACTCGTCCTCGTGGCCACGGCGGGCGCACAGGACGTATCCACTCCACAGCAGATTCTGGAGGAAGGGCTCAGCGCCTTCCGCCGCAGTGATTTCGACACCGCGATTCTCCGGTTCCGCGAGATCCTCCTCGAAGAGCCGGATGCCGACACGGAAGCCAACGCCTATTTCTGGCTCGCGAAATCCGCGATGGCCCTCGGCCGCCTCTCGGAAGCGGAACGCAACCTCGAGTACTACCTCAGAACCTTTCCGGAACACGAGTTCGCTGTTGAGGCCCAGTACCAGCGCGGACGCCTGCTGTTCATGCAGGAGGACTACACCGGCGCGATCGAGGCGCTGGACCGTTTTGTGGAGCGGCACTCGGATTCGCCGTTCGTGGCCAACGCCGTCTACTGGAGCGCAGAATCCCTCTACAATCTTGGTCGACTCGATGAGGCCCGGCGACTGTTCGAATCCGTTATTCGAGACTACCCGCGAAGTTTTCGCGTGGAAGCCGCCCGGTACCGCATTTCGCTGATCGACCTCAATGCCCGGGAAACCGAGCTGCTGCAGCTCCTCCAGTGGAGCCATGAGGAGTACCTGCAGGCGCTGGACGAGTTCGAACGCCGGGAGCAGGCGTACCGCGAGGCGATCACCTCCTACCAGGAACGCCTGCAGAATGCCGCCGATGAGGACTTCCGCGACGAGATCGTCCGGCTGTCCACCCAGGTCAGGTCGCTGCAGGAAACGATCCGCAGTCGTGATGCCGAAATCCGGCGGCTCAGGGAACAGATCACAACGCTCCAGAACGCACAAGAGTGAAACGAGGCGCAGCGCACGGTCTCCGGAAAGCACGCCGCTTCTATCGGCGGCGCAACTTCACCCGGGTCATCAATTTCCTGGAACCACAGGTCTTCATGTTCCGGGAAAGCTACGACTACTACTACCTCCTCGGTATGAGCTGCCTGTACACCGGAGACTATTCCGGGTCGTATTCGTATCTGCGACGGGCGCTCGACATCGACGAACGCCCGAATGCGATGCTTGGCCTGGGGGCCGTGCTGCTCCGTCGACGGCAGACCGACCAGGCGTTACGGACGTACCTCGACATCATCGACATGGACAACCGGAACCGCCGCGCGCGCCGGGCACTGCAGTGGCTCCGCGGTCTCGATCAACCGGACGAGGCGATCGACTGGTTCGAGTCCAACCGCATCCGCCGCATTCTGCCGCCCCTTGGATGGTACGTGCCGCGGTGGATCACCGTCCCCGTGATCGTCGCCGCGGCGGCGGCAATCGCCGTTGCAGCGTGGCCGATCGTCGATCGCATGGTGCAGACGGTTGGCGCGGACAGCGACCGCGAAGGCTCCGAACTGGTCGCCGCCGATCGGTACGAACAGAATCTCGTCACCGCTCCGCGGGAGGAACGGTTTCAGCTCACCTCACGGGAGGCAGAACGCCTCCTGAACCGCATAGGGGACGATTTCAACGCCCGCAGGGACAATCTCGTACGGCGGGAACTCAACCGGATCGCGATGTCCAACGCCGCGCCGGCACTCCGGGAACGGGCGGAACTCATCCGCGACTACCTTCAGGAGCCGGATTTCAGCAGCTTCAGCGACAACTTCACCTTCGACGAGGTCCGCGACGACCCGGCGCTCCACGAAGGAGTCTACGTTCGCTGGCGGGGACGAGTGGCAAACCTGGATATCGGCGACGACGCGATCCGATTCGACTTTCTGGCGGGCTACCACGATCGGCAGGTCCTGGACGGTATCGTGCCGGCCCGGATCGGCTTCGCGGTACTGCTCCAAAACGACGAAGCGGTGGAACTGATCGGCCAGGTTGAACCGGAGGCCGAGGCGCCGGAGGGGTTCTCCCTGCGTATCACCTCAATCCGCCGCCTGGGTCCGTCGGAACTGGCCACGGATTAAACCGTTGAACCCGGAACGCGAGTCATTACGATGAGAGCACTGATCCAGCGCGTGTCCAGCGCCGCGGTTATCGTGGACGACGAGACGGTCGGCGAAATCAACGCCGGGCTTGTGGTCTTTCTCGGTGTCGGCGCCGGCGACGACGAGGCTGACCTCAACTACGTCGCCCGCAAGATCGTGGGCATGCGCGTTTTCGAAGACGAGGCCGGGCGAATGAACCGCTCGGTGGTGGATGTCGGCGGATCGGTCCTGCTGGTATCACAGTTTACGCTCTACGGTGATCTGCGAAAGGGGAGACGCCCCGGATTCGACCGTGCCGCGGAGCCCGAGGAGGCGCACCGTCTGTACGAAGCGATGATCGACGTACTGTCGCAGGATGTCCCGGTCCGCACGGGGCGATTCGGCGCCCGCATGCGTGTCCACATCACCAACGAAGGGCCGGCGACGTTCTGGCTCGACAGTGCAGATCGGTAGCCCGACATATCGAGCGTCCGACCCGCGCGTCACATTGGCAGCTTTGTGCCGCCTACAGTCCGGTGCTACAGGAACAGCTTGAGGTTGGACAGATAGTGCCGCGGGTCGAAATCGTCGAAAAACGGTGACAGCGACTGTTCTTCGTGCATGCGCATGATGATCTCGGCGCTCAGGCGGGCCGAGGAGACCACGTACAGAAACGGCATCGCGTCGCGGATCCCGTCGGACACTTCCAGCGTGTCGGTAACGATCAGGCGGTCCAGCATGCCCTCTGCGTGCAGTTCCTGCAGGCGCTCCGTCGCGGGATCGGAAAACACCGGATGGATCGCCGCGATGTTCACCGTACCGACGCCGCGGGCCTTGAGCTCCTTCGCCAGCGTGTAGACACTGCCGGCAGTGTCGATCATGTCATCGACGATCCAGATCTCCTTGCCCTCGATCTCGGTATCCGTAAGGATGTTCACCGACTCCACGGTATTCGTTTTGTCGTAGTTACGCTGCTTGTGCGCGATCATGAGGCGGGTGCCGAAGGCGCGGGCGTACTTCCGCGCCACGTTTTCGCCACCCGCATCCACGGAACAGAACAGCCAGTCCTCGCGGACGGTGGAATTCAGCACGTCCGGCTTGCGGATAAAACTGTCGGTGATGTACTCCTTGATCAGGGGACTGGCGGGCACGTCGTCGATCGCACAGACCCGGGGGTCCACGACGGTTTTCGATTTGTCCGAATGCAACTGGTAGGTGATGATGTGGTCCACGCCGAGACTTGCCAGTGTCTTGTAGTGGATCCAGAACCCGACGCTGTTCCGGCGGGTTGTTCGGTCTGATCGCGAACTGGTGCAGAACGGCTCGAACAGCGTGATCCGACCGGGCTGGGACCGCCGAATCGCGTCGATTGCGTGGTACAGCTCGAGTTTGTTCTGTTCCACCGAGAGCCCGTAGGCATTTCGCCCGGCGGAAGCAAACAGAAACACGTCCTTGCCCCGAATTGACGTGTGAACCTCGACCTCGATCTCTCCGTCGGCGAAGGTGATCGTTTTCAGTTCTCCACGGATCGATTTGCTGTAGCCTTTGCCGTAGAAATCGGGAAACGTCTGCATCTCATATGCCACACGCTCCGCGTAGTCTTCCATACTCCGGGTCGCGAAAATCACCAGCTCGCCGCGCATGCGACAGGTATACTACGTTTCCGCGCAGCGGGTCAAAAGCGTTCCGCGAAAATGGCGCCGCGAGTCCTGTTTCAACGCGATCGCAAAAGCGATATACTCCCCCCGTCAGTGTAGTAATCCGAGAGGTGAGTACGAATGGCGTCCAACCAGGCAACCGAAAACGATAAGACCAAGGCGATCGAGGCTGCGCGACTGCAGATCGAAAAGCAGTTCGGCAAGGGATCGATCATGAAACTCGGGGAGAACCGGGACACCCGCGGCATTGAAACGATCTCCAGCGGGTCGATCCTCCTGGACGAGGCCCTGGGTCTTGGCGGCTACCCCAAGGGGCGCATCGTGGAGATCTACGGTCCCGAGTCCTCCGGAAAGACGACCCTGGCGCTGCACGCCATCGCCGAAGCACAGAAAGCCGGCGGCGTAGCCGCCTTTATCGACGCCGAACACGCCCTGGACCCGGTATACGCCCGGAACCTCGGTGTGGATACCGATTCCCTCTGGGTGTCCCAGCCGGACAACGGAGAGCAGGCGCTCGAAATCGCCGAGGCTCTCGTACGCAGCAAGGCGGTGGACGTCATCGTGGTGGACTCCGTCGCGGCGCTGACACCGCAGGCGGAGATCGAGGGTGACATGGGCGACAGCCACGTGGGTCTGCAGGCGCGGCTCATGAGCCAGGCTCTCCGGAAACTCACCGGCATCATCTCCAAATCCTCCACCGTGCTGGTGTTCATCAACCAGATCCGCATGAAAATCGGTGTCATGTTCGGCAACCCGGAGACGACGACCGGGGGCAACGCCCTGAAGTTCTACTGTTCAGTACGCCTCGAAGTTCGTCGCATCGAGACGATCAGCAAGAGCGCCGACGAGGCGATCGGGAACCGGGTCCGGGTCAAGGTGGTCAAGAACAAGGTTGCACCGCCGTTCCGACGCGTCGAACTCGAAATCATCTTCGGAAAAGGAATCTCCGCCACGGCCAGCCTCCTGGATGCAGCTCTCAAATACGACCTCGTCCAAAAGAGCGGCTCGTGGTATTCCTACGGCGAGGAGCGGATCGGCCAGGGACGTGAGAACGTCAAACAGTTCCTGGAAGAACACCCGGACGTGTCGAGCACGCTGGAAGAGAAGCTGCGACAGGTCATGTTCCCGGAACCCAAGAAGAATGAGGCCGCCGACAGTGTCGCCGAGGCGCCGGCGGGCGAGACCTCGGGCGAGGCCGACACCAAAAAAACATCGTCGGCGAAGAGCGGGTCTGGCAAGGGATCGGGCAAAGCCGCCGGCAAGGGCGCGTCCACGGACAGCGCCGCCGACGAAGAGCTCTTTTAGGGCCGTCTCGGGGGCGCCGGGTGTAGACCAGCGGTTCCGCTGCCCCCTATACTCTCCGCTGCATGGAGCGCCAGGAAACGCGGGGACACACCGTCCAGCTGGACCAGTTCGAGGGGCCGCTGGATCTGCTGATCTTTCTGATCCGCAAAAACGAAGTGAACATCTACGACATCCCCGTGGCGCGCATCACGGAGCAGTACCTCGAGTTTCTGCAATACGCCGCCAGGGTCGATCTGGACACGATTACCGATTTCTACGTGATGGCGGCCACGCTCCTGCACATCAAGTCACGGATGCTCCTGCCGGTATCCACGGATGGTGACGACGAGGAGTACGATGATCCGCGCCAGGAACTGGTCGACAAGCTCATCGAGTACCAGCGATACCGCAAGCTGAGCGACCTGATGAGCGAGCGGGAAGACGAGCTCGAGTACCAGCTGGAACGGCGATCCACCCAGCCGGTCCTGCCGTTCGATGACGGCGACGACCTCTGGGAGCAACTGGATGTCTGGGACCTGCTGAAGACCTTCTCGCAGCTCGTGAGCAACATCAGTTCGGATCGCCTCGTGAGCCTGTACGAGGAAGTCACGGTCAACGAAAAACTGACCCTGATCGAGGAACTGCTTGAACGCAGCGGAGAGTTCATGTTCACCGAACTGATCCGGCACGAGGAATCGATCATGGAGTTCGTCTGCGCGTTCATAGCGATTCTGGAATCCGCCCGGCAGCGGACGATCCGCATCATGCAGAATCGGATGTTCGGCGATATCAGGATTTCCGCAGGACCGCGGGATCTGGAGTACACCTACGAGTCGCAAGAGGTGCAGGGTGAAGATGGATGAGGAAAAGGCGGTCATCGAGGCGATTCTGTTTCTCGAGGTCGAACCAATCGAGGTACGCACCCTCGCGAAAGTCAGTGGTCTCGCCCGTGACCAGGTCGAGGAGGTCCTCGCCGAACTGCGCCACGACCTCGACAACACCTCCAGGGGCCTGGAACTCGTGACGGTGGGCGGGGCGGTTCAGCTCAGCCCCAAAAAAGACCTGTGGCCGCGGCTGCGCGAACGGTTTGGAAAAAAACGCGAGGCGCGACTCTCGCGGGCTGCGATGGAGACACTCTCGATCGTGGCGTACTCGCAGCCGATCACGCGCGGGGAGATCGAAAGCCTTCGTGGGGTCTCCGCAGACAACATGATCCGGCAGCTCCTCGAGCGCGGGTTTATCAAGGAAGTTGGACGCAAGGATGCCCCCGGGCGTCCGACCCAGTTCGGTACGACCCGCGAGTTTCTCCAGCATTTCGGGCTCGAGAGCATCGCGGATCTGCCGAAACTCGACGAAATGGAACAGGAGCGGTTCAGCCTCAACGGCTGATACCCGTATCCGAAACCGGGAATCCGAATGTCAGATCAGTCCAGCGAATCGGTTCGCATCAACAAGTATCTTTCCCAGGCGGGTTTCGGCTCCCGACGCAAGGTCGAGGAGCTGGTGCTCCACCGTCGCGTCCAGGTCGACGGAGAGACCGTCGAAGACCTGAGTACACGCGTCGCCCCCGACCAGGTCGTGAAAGTCGACGGTCGTACCGTTCATCGGTCGCGGCACACCGTGGTCTTTGCCCTCAACAAGCCGTCCCGCGTGCTCGTCAGTGAGTCGGATCCCGACGGTCGCCCCCTCGCGATCGACATGGTCCGGCACCTGTACTCCGGCCGACTGTTTTCCGTCGGTCGTCTCGACTTTCTCTCAAGCGGTCTACTTTTGTTTACCAACGACGGAGATCTCGCCCAGGCGCTCATGCGCCCGCGCACAGCCGTGGAGCGGGAGTACGTGGTGGAAACCAGCGATCCGATCACCGATGAAATGATGGACACGTTTCTCGCCGGCGTCACCATCGAGGGCGTACACTACCGCGTGGCCCGCTACCGCCGCCACGCCGCTCGCCGTGTGTCGATCATCCTCACGGAGGGCAAGAACCGCGAGATCCGCCGAATGTTCGCTCACGTACACCTCCGCGTCCGCCGGATCTACCGCAACCGCTACGGTCCGATCACCCTCGGCCAGCTGCCGGAGGGCGAGGCCCGCCCGCTGACCACCAGTGAGATCGAGCGCCTTCGGGCCGCGATCACCGCGACGCGACCGCGCAACACTCGCCCCGCCGGCGGTCATCGGGGATCCGGTCCATCCCGCTCCAACGGTCGCCCGCGGGGAACGCAACGCCGCCGGGGGGGACGCTGACCGATGGTTGTCGCAATCGACGGACCGGCGGGTACCGGCAAGAGCACAATCAGCCGGAGCGTGGCGGAACAGACGCGCTTCTTCTATCTCAATTCGGGACGCTTCTACCGCGCGATCACCTGGAAAGCGCTTTCGCAGGGCAAGGGACTGGAAAACCCGCAGGCCCTGATCGCCACCGCCGCCGACATCGACATCGCTCTCGATGGGGACCGGTTCCTGGTAGACGGCGTGGCGCGGGACGGAGAACTCCACAGTCCCGACGTCGACGCAGCCGTTGCCGAGGTTTCGGCGATCCCCGAGATCCGGATCGCCGTCAACAACCGCATCAAGCGTATCGCCGGGCAACGCGACATCGTTGTCGAGGGCCGCGACATGAGCACGGTTGTATTTCCGGACGCGGAAGTCAAGATCTACCTCGACGCCGACCCCGACGAGCGCGCCAGACGCCGTCTGGCACAACAGGGCGGCGAGGCCGTTTTCTCCGAGGTACGCGACGCGATCGAGACGCGAGACCGCATCGACCGCGGGAAACAGGTGGGGCGCCTCCAGCGCAGCAGCGACGCGGTCTACCTCGACACCACGGACTTGACCATCGACCAAGTTTGTGAGAAAGTAATCGCCATTATCCACGAAAAAAACCAACACGGCAGGAGTAGCTAGGCAATCATGGCAGATAAGGAAGCACAGTTCGCTGACTCTTCTTCGGGCGAGTCGCAGTCCCAGGAACTGCAGAGACAGTTCCTCGATCAGCTGGATGAGCTCGAGGAAGGGCAACTCGTCGAAGGCACGGTCATCCAGATCAGTGGCGACGAGGTATTCATCGACATCGGGTACAAGGCCGAAGGTCGAATCTCGCTGGATGAGTTTGAGACCGCCCCCGGTGTCGGCGATACGGTCGAAGTCGTGCTTCTGCGGAAGGACATCCGTAACGGCGGCGTTGCGGTTTCGAAGCGAAAGGCGGATGAAAAGCGATTCTGGAAAGAGCTCAAAGATGCGTTCCAGGAGCGTCAGCCGGTTACAGGCAAGGTAGTCAAGGCTATCAAGGGCGGTTTCGAGGTGCGCCTCCATGGAAACGTCCGCGGATTCAACCCCATCTCCAAGATGGACATCCGTCGCGTGGAGGACCCGGAAGAGTACATCGGCCTCGAAGACAAGTTCTTCGTGGAGCGGATCTACAGCGAGAACCGCGTCAATATCGTTCTGTCCCGCAGAGCATGGCTTGAGCAGGAAACCGAGAAGAACCGGAACGCGTTCTTCGAGCAGGTCCAGATCGGCGATGAAGTCGAAGGTGTGGTGAAGAGCTTCACCTCCTTTGGCGCGTTTATCGATCTGGGAGGCTTCGACGGCCTGCTCCATATCAATGACATGAGCTGGGGGCACGTTACGCGTCCCAAGGACTATGTCAAGAAGGGCGAAACCGTCCGCCTGAAGGTCATCAAGATGGATTCTGAGGAAAAGAAGATCAACCTCAGCCTCCGTCACATGACCCCGGACCCGTGGGAGACGTTCGAGGATCGTTACGCCGTCGACCAGGTGGTCAAGGGAACTGTCACCAAACTTACCGACTTCGGCGCGTTCGTGGAGATCGAAGAAGGTATCGAGGGTCTGGTGCACATCTCCGAGATGTCCTGGGTTCAGCGCATCAACCATCCGAAGGAAGTTCTGTCACCGGGGCAGGAAGTGGAGACCAAGATCCTGGACTACGATATCCAGGCAGGTCGTGTCTCCCTCGGCCTCAAGCAGGTGATGGAGAATCCCTGGGACGATATCAACGAGCGGTATCCCGTCGGCAAACGCCTGCAAACGACGGTCAAGAAGATCACCGCCACCGGCGCCTTTGTCGAGGTCGAGGAGGGCATCGACGCCTTCCTGCACGTGGACGACCTCAGCTGGACCAAGCGCTACAAGAACCCCGGTGCCGTCCTGAAGGAAGGCCAGGAGCTCGAGGTGGTCGTGGTGCTCAGCGATCCGGACAACCAGAACGTCCGCGTCGGCCTGAAGCAGCTCGAGGACGATCCCTGGCAGCAGCTCAAGGAAGCGTATCCGCCCAAGAGCATCATCGAGGGCGAGATCACCAACATCACCGACTTCGGCATCTTCGTTCGTGTCCAGGGTGGCATTGAGGGCCTCATCAACAAGATGAACCTCGCCGACCCCCGGAACGAGAGCTTCGAGGAAGCGGTCGCCAAGTACTCTGTCGGCGACAAGATCAAGGCGGTGGTCACCGAGGTGAATCCGGGTCGCCAGCGGCTGTCGCTCTCCATTCGTGAGCTCCAGCGGCAGCAGCAGCGTCAGGAACTGCAGAAGTACATCCACGATGCGGATGACGACGCAACCGTCACGCTCGGCGATATGCTGAAGGAAAAGCAGGACAACTAGGCTTGAATGGGACTCGCACAGGTCGATCTCGATCGGTTTCAAACGCTGATCGAGATCAACGCGCTGATCAACTCAGACTTCTCTGACCTCCGCGCGGTCCTGAAGCGGATCGTCGAATCCGCCATGCGGTTGACGGAGGGCGAGGCATCCTCGCTCCTCCTGGTCAACCCGGAAAACAACAAGCTGTATTTTGAAATCGCACTGGGGTCCAAGGGACCCCAGGTGCAACAGTTTTCTCTCGAAATGGGTGAGGGTATCGCCGGCTGGGTCGCCCAGCACAACCGCTCGCTCATGGTCAACGATACCGACGAAGACCCGCGCCACATGCGCGATATCGGCCGCAAGGTCGGGTATCCCGCCAGTTCGATCCTCGCCGTTCCCATGCGGGTCAAGGATCGCTGCATCGGCGTGATCGAAATCCTGAACAAACGCGATGGCCTCATGTTCGACGAAGACGACCTTCAGTGGCTCGAGATCTTTGCGAATCAGGCCGCAATCGCGATTCAGAACGCGCGCACCTTTCAACAGGTCCGCAATGAGGTCGATCTCCTCCAGGACCAGGTCAATACCGACCAGGGCTACCACACGATGGTCTGGGCCAGCCCCGCCATGGGCGAAGAGCTGCAGCTCGTGGAACGGGTGGCCCCCACCGAAAGCACGGTCCTCATCCTCGGAGAAAGCGGCGTCGGAAAGGAACTGATCGCCGAGCAGATCCACCTGAAGTCGAACCGCGCGAAACATCCCTTCATCCGCGTCAATTGTGCCGCCCTGCCGGCGGCGCTGCTGGAGAGCGAGCTCTTCGGACACGTGAAGGGGGCGTTCACCGACGCAGTCTCCGATCGCCGCGGGCGATTCGAACTGGCCGACCGCGGGACGATCTTTCTGGACGAGATCGGCGATCTTCCCCTGGCGCTGCAGGCCAAGATGCTGCGGGTAATCCAGGAGAAGACGTTTGAGCGCGTCGGCGCCAGCGAGTCGATCACCGTGGACGTCCGCATCATCGCCGCCACAAACCGCGATATTGAGGCTCTGGTGGAGGAGGGCGAGTTTCGCAGCGACCTCTACTATCGTCTGAACGTGCTTCCCCTCAGTATTCCCCCGCTGCGACAGCGACCGGAGGACATCACCGAGCTGGCGGAGTTCTTTCTCAAGCGCTTTGCCCGGGAGACCAACAAGCACGTCACGGGGTTTTCGGACGAGGCAATGGAGGCTCTCCTCTCTTACAACTGGCCCGGAAACGTCCGGGAACTGGAGAACGCCGTGGAACGATCGGTCGTCATCAGTCGTCATGAGCGGGTGATGCCGGAGGATCTGCTTCTTCACGGCAACGAAGGGCCCGACGCGGAACGCTATCAGGGCAAGAGCCTCAAGGACAGTATCAACCTCTTTAAACGGCAGTTCATCCGTCGCGCCCTTGACCGTCACGGATGGAACCACACCGAGACGGCCCGCGAGCTCCAGATCCAGCGGTCGTATCTCTCCAAACTCGTCAAGGATCTTCACATCAAACAGCACAAAGGAGACAGTTCGCAATGAGCGATCGATCCACCACTACTTCCAAGTCGTTCTCTGATTCCCTCATCGAGTTTCTCGGAAACCACCGCAAGGCCCTGCTCGTCATCTCCGGCGTGATCGTCGTCGGTATCGTTGCCGCCGTTGCCGTTGCCCAGATCGCAAACGTCCGTTCGGACCGCGCCGTACGCGCCGCCGAGCATATCCAGTCGCTGTGGAGCGATTACCAGGACGCCGCGGGCGCTACCGATCAGGCCGATCAGGCAGCTTCGCTGGAGGAGGAACTCCGTACCGCGATCACCGACGCCAAGGACCAGTACCCGCGCACGTACGGCGCTCGGCGCGCCCAGTTTGTGCTTGGCCAGCTGGAATGGAGCCTCGAGAACTGGCAGGCGGCGCAAGACGCGTTCATGGCGGTCGTGAACGACCACCGAACCACGCATCTGACGGCGCCGGCGATGTTCAGCGCGGCGGCGGCGGCCGAGAACCTCGGCGAACTGGACCGTGCCCGCGAGCTGTACGGCCGTCTCGCCGAAGGTACGATCCAACCGAACGTGGAGGTCGCCCACGCCCTGTTCAACCTTGGCCGCCTGGCCGAGGAGGACGGCGACACCCAGTTGGCACTGGAGTACTACAACCGTCTGGTGGACGAGCACGGCGACAGCAATTGGACAAACCTCGGGAGAAACCGTATAATCTGGCTCACGAGTCAGGGGGCCGGCGCGGAAGGCTGATACCGGAACAGCTCCCGTAACCTCCGGCCCGTAGGTTACGTACTCGAGGAGTCCCACATGGCGCAAAATCGGGCCAAGTTTTTCGAAACCCGGAATTTCGGGTTTGTCATCGCCCTCCTGGTATTCGGGCTATTTGTTCTGCTTCGGTTCGGTACCACCATTCCGGAACGCCTCGAGCTGAAAATGCTCGACGTCCATTTCAACCTGAAAAACGTCTTTCAGGCCCAGTCGGTCCAGAAGGGCGTGACCGTCGTCCAGCGCAATCCGAACATATCCGAGGACATCCTCATCGTCGGTATCGACCCGACAACGCTGTCCCGCCTCGGTCGCTGGCCCTTTCCCCGGTACCGTCACGCCGACCTGATCAACTCCTTTGCCCGCATCTCGGACCAGACGCAGCGCGAACGCTCACTGTTTCTTGACCTCTTTTTCATCGAACCGAGTGACGACGCGGTGAACGACGCGCTCCTCCTTGACGCCATGCGGCAGAACGACCGCGTGTTCCTGGAGACGATCCTCGAGTACAGCGAGCCGAACCCGCAGAACTATGAGGAATTCTTTCAGCGTCACCAGCGGCTCTTCGAGGCGGATGGGCGTATCACCAACGTTGACGGTCCCTGGCAGGACATGCCGTCCTTTTTCGGGCTGCAGCCACCGCTCCAGCCGCTCGCCGGTGCCGTCGGTGGATACGGCCACGCAAACCTCTGGGATGACTATGACAGCGTCTATCGCCGACAGCCGATGGTGGCCAAGCTGTCGGAGCTGGTGGCCGAGTACACTCTCGAGGACGTGACCACCGACCTGGTGATCGATGAGTCCAACTACGAGCGGCTCGTGTGGTTTGACCGCAACGGCCGCGACCATACCGTTGACCTTCCGCTCACCGACGCCGGTATCGCCGATCTGAGGCAACGGTTGGAGGACGACGCCCCACGCCTGCCGGTCGACCAGGACGGAGACGGGGAGCCCGATGGCTACACGTTTGTACTGCGCCACTACCGAGAGCAGTTTATTCCCTCGATAACCCTCGCTCTGGCGCTGGACTACTTCAACAAGTCTCTCGAAGACGTGGAGGTACGGGTCGGCGAGTACGTCCGCATCCCCGACCCGCAGTACTTTGATGTGGATCGCGGTGAGTGGGTCGACTACCAGATCCTCCAGCGCCCGGCGGTGCTCGACGAAAACGGACAGGTCGTCCAGGAGGCGGTCTACCGACCAACCGACGAAATCGTGATCCCGATCGACGAACTCGGCACCATGCTGATCAACTACATGGGACAGCGGTCGAGTAGCGCCCGTGACGGCTACCAGACGTTTCCGGTACGGCCGTACTACGGCTACGCCGCCCGTGTTCCCGGGCCCAACCCCGCGGACTGGCCCCCGACGAGGGCCGTGGAAAACAAGATCATCATGGTCGGCGCGTTCTCCCAGGGCATGGCGGACGACGAGAAACTGACACCCTACGGACTGATGTACGGTGTGGAAGTCCACGCGAATGCGCTCAACACGATTCTCATGGACAAGTTCATCAACTACGCCCCCATGTGGATGGATCTGGCGATTCTCGCCGCCGCAGCGCTGCTGGTCGCATTCATGAGTTCGCGTCTTTCCACGATCTGGGCGATGATCATCACGCTCGTCCTCATCATCGTGTTCTTCTTCGTAACCACGATCGTCTTTGACGAACAGGCGCTGATGATCAACTTCTCCAGTCCCGCGATCGCGATGCTCCTGACCTTCGTCAGTATCGTTGTGTACCGAGTCATGACCGAGGAAAAGGACAAGCGTCGTATCCGTGACATGTTCGGCCGCTACGTCAGCCCCGCCGTCGTGTCCGAGATTCTGGAACGTCCACCGGAGCTCGGTGGTGTCGACAAGGACCTCACCGTGTTCTTCAGCGACATTCGCGGATTCACCACGCTGTCTGAGTCGATGTCCCCGCAGGAACTGGTCAACCACCTCAATGTCTATCTCACGGCGATGACCGATACGATCCTCGAGTATCGAGGCACGCTGGACAAGTACGTCGGTGACGAGATCATGTGTTTCTGGGGCGCTCCGCTGCCGCAGGAGGATCACGCGATCCTGGCGTGCAAATCGGCGCTCCGGCAGATGCAGAAACTGGATGAGCTCAACTCGCAGTGGCCGCCGGAAAAACAGATCAACATCGGAATCGGCATCAACTCCGGAATCATGACAGTCGGAAACATGGGAAGCCAGGGGCGCATGAACTACACCCTCATGGGCGACAATGTGAACCTCGGCGCGCGCCTCGAAGGTACCAACAAACAGTACGGCACCGGCATCATCATCAGTGAGTTCACCTACGGTCTGGTCAAGGATCGTGTCATCGCTCGGGAGCTCGATAACATCCGGGTCAAGGGCAAAAACAAACCCGTGGTGATTTATGAACTCGTCGACGTTCCGGAAGGGCTGGAGGTTGAGTAGGGGAATCCTCCGCGTTCTTCCGGCGACACTGGCACGCGGTCTGCTCACGGCCGCGGCGATCGCTGCATTCCTGGTCGCCTGCGGCCTGCCGACGATTCCGTACCTGGCGCCACCACAGAATGCAGACAGCTCCGGTCTGAACGAGGAAACGCGGGTCGTGACGTTCGAACACAACCCGGACAACGACGGCGATGATTTTCAAGGGTACGAGCTGTACTACAAGCTGTACACCGTCGATCAGCGATCGCAGATAGACGCCGACGCCAACTACATCGCCACCACGCCGGTGGAGCCAGGACCCGGCAGGCTGCAGCAGCGTGGCTTCGTCCGCGCCGTGGCCGTCAGTGAGCGCCTTTCGTCAACGCCGTATTCGATCACCGAAATCATCGGCGATGACCAGTTGCCGCAACTCCCCACGACACCGACAGCCTCTCTCGTCACCTACAGTCTGGACCTCTCGGGACCGTTTGCCGCCGACCCCGACGCAGACCTGATCGTCACCTGGGATCAGGGAGGAGGCCGGGCCCGCGGTTTCCGTCGCCGCAGCGTACAGAGTGACTTCGCCGCCGATCCCCGCAACTCCCTGGACAGCTTCTGGGCCCAGACGGCGTACGACCCAACGGACTGGGACATCCAGCAGATGGGCCTTGACGATGAAATCGACCAGAACGGCGTGCCCGACCGGTTTGTCACCATCTGGTACGCGATCGCATACGGTGTCGACGGCACGTCGTTTTCCGGCTACTACAGCGAGCCACTCCGCCTCGACGATGCCGTCGTGGTTCTTCAGTAGCGACACCACCCACGAAGCGGAGCCCCGCACAGCCAGGCCCGCACTTGTGACAGGGTGTGAATTCGTGGTACCAATCCTTCGTGGCTACACTGTATCTCGCTATCGGACTCAGCTACCTCGCGATCGGAACGCTTCTCGCACTCCTGTACGTATACGTGTTTCGCCGCCGCTTCTCCGGTCAGTTCTGGGGAGCAGCGCTTGTTGCAATCGCCGGCGCGTTCCTCGGCGGACTCGTCGATTTCCTGTTCCGCGACATCATCGAGCGCCTCAGCGCGATCAACGGTGTCCTCAACATTTTCCCGCCCATCATTGCCGCATCGATCGTTCTCAGCATCTTCGCGGCACTGAGCGAACGCAAAGACGAATATGACTGACGGTTCCAACGTGGGCGGAGTCACCATGCCCAGCGGCGACTCCGCTCTCGGCAGCGTAACCGCACCCCGGAACTCCCGGCGGGCGGTGAGGAATTTCGTCCATTTCACAACTTCCGATAATGGATATTCTGTCTACTTGAATCTGATACACGCCTGGAGCGTCGTGCCGACGTCCCGCAGGACCACATGCCGCATGATACGCCCTGACTGAACAGAGAGGTTTCGCAATGACACACAACCCCCATGATGAACTTCGCGCGGATGGAAGCCCGGACCGCCATCTTCGTCCAGATGAAGCCGCACTCTTCGAGCGGTACGCGGCGATCGTCCGTCGCCTCAGAGCCGACGACGGGTGTCCGTGGGATCGCAAACAGACGCTTCGGTCACTCCGCCGCTACCTGATCGAGGAATCGTTCGAGGTCCTCGCTGCGATCGAGGACCTATCCGCCTCCGAGGCCAACGCCGGTTCCGACACTGCGCACACAAAGTCCCCGGTGACGCACGCGTTCGCCCATGTCGCCGAGGAACTCGGGGACGTCGTGCTGGTCACGCTCCTGTTGGCCGATGCCCTGGAGCACGCCGCGGGAACATCGTTTACCGAGATTCTTCTCGAAAACGGTCGCAAACTTGTGCGCCGCCACCCGCATGTGTTCGGTGATATCGAGGCAAATGACTCCGCGCAGGTGGTCGCAAACTGGAATCAAATCAAGACGGAACAGGAAGGCAGGTCCACCTCCGCACACCACGTAAGTGCCGGCCTGCCACCGCTCGAGCGCGCCTACGAGATTCAGAAGAAGGCCTCCGACCTCGGGTTTGACTGGCCCGACGTGGAGCCCGTATTTGAGAAGCTTCACGAGGAGATCGACGAGCTGAGAACCGCTCTCGCGGATGCGCAAGCGTCCAACGCCGCCATCAGAGACAATCGGTCAATCGAGGACGAACTCGGAGATATCCTGTTTTCCGTCGTCAACCTTTCACGACACCTCAAAACCGACCCGTCGGTCGCCCTGGGCCTGACAAATCGCAAGTTTCTCACGCGATTTGCCGCCGTGGAGAATGCGCTCGCCGATCGCGGCAGCTCGCTCGAAGACGCGTCACTCGAAGAGATGGACGCGCTCTGGGAACAGGCAAAACGCGACTGATCCCACCCTTCCGGCGAACCGCTACATCTCCGGTTCGCCGGCGACCGACGCAATACAGTTGGGCAAATCCCGGAAAAATGCGAACACGGACCTGCCATCCGCCGTGCGCATGTCGCATCTGCGGAGCGTTACCGTCCCCCGGAGGTCGCCCTCCTTGATTATCCGACCGAGCCCCGGAGCCGTTGTCGGAAGATCAAACCGGATGACCAGACCGCCATCCTGGACGTCGCCGGGAACCCCGCTCACACTTCGAACCGGAACACCGTGCCCGCCAAGAACCCTCTCGAGGCGATCGATCTGCACCGAGGCACCCCGCGCCTCGAACTCCGAGGATCCGTATACCTGCATGGGCGCCGGGATCCGCGGCGCCTGGGGCTCATGTACAAGGACGGCGATCCCTCGGATCGAGAAACCGGCGGGGACAGCACCCGAAAATCCTTGCCAAATGTTCTCAACCTGTATATTTTTCTGTACAGCAACAACCAGGATCTCGTCATCGCTTGCAACGCCCAACGGAAGTGGCTGTCCAAAGCTCATTCGAGCCTTCGGGTGGTACCCCTCGGTCAGCTCCAACGGCACTCCCAAACGGTTCCACACCTTCTCAAATGTGCGGACGACACCGAGATGCGGAAGAAACGCCGACGGACCGGTTTTCCGGTAGCGCACAACGATCCGAAATCGCCCCCCATTCTGTGTTTCCAGCGGCCCCGCGTCCGTGGTGTTCTCCGGTTTGATCGTCCACTCACGACCGTTGGCGGGATCGCCCCCGGTGCGGTCGGCGGCGGTTCGTACGTCACGGACCGGGAGATCCAGTACGCGTGTCTCGCGGTTGCACACTCCGCACGGCTCCTGGCACTCCGGTGCGCACGCATCGGTCACCTCCGATGCCGCTGCCCTCGCCTCCTCCCGGCGCCGCGACCCGTTTCGCACGCCCAGATCGACACCCTGCCATGGGACCGCCGCATCTCTGTCAAAGCCCATAGTTCCCGAGTCCGAGCCGGGAACCGCACCGATCGCCGTGGCCCAGGCATCCCGGTCGCAGTGTTCGGACCACGCGTCCAGCCGGGCACCCGCCCGGTGGGCGCGCTCGATCGCTTCGGCGGTGCGTTCGTCACCCCGCGTCAGCACTCCTTCCAGCCACGACAGCCACGGATCGTGGGCGCGGAACCGCGTTCCCCGAGGAAGGTTCGCGCGAACCTGTTCCAGCCGTTCCGCCGCCTGCGTCGCATCGAGCTGCGGGGCCCGTTCGAACGGCGTGTGCGGTTTCGGCACAAAGGTCCCGACGTTCACCACGAACTCCATTTTCACTGCCCGGCGCAGCTCCCGCACGTACTCGACGATCGCAGACGCTTCGTTGTCAGCATCGGGTATCGGAAGTCCGATCATGAAGTACAGCTTCGCGTGCTGCCAGCCCCTGGAATGCGCTTCCCGGGCAATCGCAATCGTCCGGTCCAGAGGCACACGCTTGTTGACCGACCGCTGCGCCGCGTCGCCGGCGGTCTCAACTGCGAACGTCAGGCCCGACCGTCGTCCCACAGAGAGTTGCTCGAAGATCGGCAGTGTCACCGAATTGACGCGCAGCGACGGGAGCTGAAAGCTGACACCACGGTGCCGAAACCGTCGGTTCAGCTCTTCCAGCAAATTCACAAGGTCGGTGTAGTCTCCGCTGCTGAGCGAACTCAACGTGATATCACGGTACCCCTGGTCCTCGACGAGCCAGGTGACCTCCGCCAGGATCTGTTCCACCGGCTTCATGCGGTACGGTCGGTAGTACACCCCGGCGTGGCAGAAGCGGCATCCCTGGGGGCAGCCACGCATGATTTCCACCGGTCCATGATCCTGCACCACCGGAATCGATGGCACCGGAAAACCGGCCCCGAACGACGGTGGCACGGCTCCCTGAACGGAGATCCCCGTGGGAGGCATGCCGTGGCCAAACCCGTTCCAGATCGCGCGCGTGGCGCCGCCACCGCCGGGCACCCAGACGGACGGGTGTTCTGCCAGGATTTCGAGCTGACCCTGTCGACGTGCGCCTCGTTCCCGGGCGGCCGCAAGCCGGCCAACCAGGTCGGGAACGGCCGCTTCCGCCTCTCCCACGAACACGCCGTCCACAAAGGGTGCGATCGGTCGAGGATTCGTTGCACCGGGCCCTCCGACGATCACGAGGGGCTCGTCGTCACCGCGATCCCTGGCCCGCACGGCGCAGCCTGAGGACTGCAGCAGCGTGAGGAGGTTCGTCGCAAGGAGTTCGTAGCCGTACGAAACCGCCAGCAGGTCGACATCGCGGACCGGCGTGCCGGTCTCCAGCGTGTACAGTGGCACCGCCGCCGCCGCGAGCGCCTCCTCAAAATCCGGCGCCGGAACAAACACCCGCTCGCACGCCACCGAAGGCAGCGAGTTGAGCATCCCGTACAGCAGCTTGATCGCCGTATTGGACATCCCGATTTCGTAGAGATCGGGAAAACTCAGGGCGATGCGGTACAGTCCCGGGTCGCTCCTGACGATCGATCCGAACTCTCCGCCCACGTAGCGTCCCGGGCTCTCCACACGGTTCAGCGTGGCTGCGAGGTCTCGGTGAGGCACAATCCTGCCGGTATTCTTCAATGCGGTCTCCATGCAGACGATCCGCGCAGCCGCCGCGGATCGAAAAAAGTCAGTACTGGTAGCGGTGCTGGTATACGCTCATGATCAACCCGATGCCCAGCATCGCGGTCCAGAGGGACGACCCCCCGTACGAGAGCAGGAACAGCGGGATTCCGGTGATCGGCATGATGCCGACCGCCATCCCGATGTTGACGAGCAGGTGAAACGCGATCATTCCCACGACTCCGGCAACGATCAACGCGGCGAAGTGGTCCCGGGCCGAGGCCATGATATACAGACCGCGCCCGAGAATGATTCCAAAGAGGACGAACACGGCCGTCACGCCGACAAAGCCCCATTCCTCCGCGAGAATCGAAAAGATGAAGTCGGTACTCTGTTGGGGGAGATACTGGTAGTGACTCTGAGTTCCCTGTAGAAATCCCTTGCCGAACGGCCCTCCGGAGCCCACTGCCGTAACCGACTGGATAATGTTCCAGCCCGCACCACGGGGATCGACGTAGGGGTCGACAAACACGATCAGACGCATGATCTGGTATTCCTGCAGTACCGAACGTGCAACGTAGGCAAAGGGAATCGCGACGATCAGGATCGCCAGGACGTACAGAATCCAGAAAAAGACCCGACGGTGTGTCAGCACCAGTCCCACACCCGCCAGGACTGCAGCCAGAGCCAGTCCCCCGATCAGAAATCCCATCGTATCTCGATCGGTGAGCACGGAAACGAGCGGAATCGATCGACCGGCGAGGTGTTCCTCCCATACCGGAAGAACCGTGAACAGCGCCACCGCGGCGGCCGTTCCCACAACAAAGCCGATGAACCGTCCGTCCGCTCCTGCGGCGTAGGCGATCACCAGGAAGATCGGCATGTAGACCAGTGCCGAACCGAGGTCCGGCTGTGCCAGCACAAGCGCGGTCGGCACCAGTGCGATCGCCATCCCCCCGGCAAACCCGAACACGGAGCGTCCGCGGCCGGGCCGGTCACCGAAGTAGCGTGCGAGGACGATGATCAGGGCGAGTTTGGCAAACTCCGACGGCTGGCCACCGAGGTTCCCGATACCGATCCAGCTTCGGGCCCCGTTCACAACCCGACCGAACAGAAGCGTCAGGAACAGGACCAAAACCACCGCACCGAATAGCGTCACCGCAGGACGGTTGAGGACGCGGTAGTCCACGAACGTCATCAGCAGCATCAACACGAGACCGCTTGCAGCCCACGCGATCTGGCGGAGGTATTCCCGACTCACGATTTGACCATCTGCGGTTACGCCGCTGGAAAAAATGAACAGGATCCCCACAACGACCAGGGCAACGGTGGCGATGGCGACGTACAGGTCGATTTCAAACACGGAACGGGATTTGATCACGGCGCGCTATCCTACATGTACCACAGCGGTCGTGGTCCCCGACGGAGGTCCATCACCGCCTCTTCGAAGTTCATATCCATGAAGTATCCGTGAAGAATGATGTTGGCTGCCTTCGGCGCCCACCATTCCCACTCGTTGGCGGCGTCCACCATCACCGACACGACGATTTGATCCTCCGCCGGGACATCCTCTCCGTAGGGAGCGTAGGCTACAAACCAGCTCGTCCAGCTCTCCTCAAGGCCCACCTGCCCGGTCCCGGTCTTGCCCGCTGCCGCCACCGCATCGGTGGTAATGACGACGTTCGCCGTGCCCTCGGTAATGACGCCACGCATGGCGGCGCGCACCTGCCGGAGCGTATCCTGACTGATATCGGCGTCCCGGACCACCTCAGGCACGGTTCGATCGACGACCGCGCCGGTGACCGGGTCACGAACCTCTTTCAGAACATACGGCCTGTACGTCCTTCCGTCGTTGACGATTGTGGCGACCATCTCGGCAAGCTGAATGGGAGTGACCTGCAAATACCCCTGACCGATCGACATGTTCACGGTGTCGCCACCGACCCAGCGCGTGTTGAACGTGTGCTCCTTCCACGCCGGCGACGGAACCAGCCCCCGTACCTCACCGGGGAGATCGATCCCGGTCGGCCGACCGAATCCGAGGCGGGACGCGTAGTCGATGATCTGGTCAACAGAGAGGTAGTTCGCCCCCATCGTCCAGAAGTAGACGTTGCAGGACTGCGCCAGGGCACTGGAGAGGTTCACCGGGCCGTGTCCGTACTCCAACCAGTCGTTGAACACGCGGTTTCCGTATTCAAACTGCCCGGTACAGACAATCTCCTCGTCCGGCGGAAACGCATCTTCCTCCAGAACCGCGGTTGTCATCAGGATTTTGAACGTCGACGCCGGCGCCGCAACGGACTGTATGGGTCGGTTCAGGAATGGTGACCGCTCGTCGAGGGCGAGGTCGCGGAACGACTGCTGTCCTTCGGGACCGAGAAACTGTTCCGGATCGAACCGCGGGTAACTGACCATCGCCAGAACCTCGCCGGTAGCGGGCTTCAGTACGACCACCGACCCGATTCGGGGGCCCAGCGCATCCTGGGCGAGTTGCTGAAGGTCGTAGTCGAGGGTCAGCACAAGGTTTTTCCCCTGTTCCGGCGGGATCAGCTCCTCGTCTTCACCGACGCGACGGCCCCGTGCGTCAACTGTCCGAAATCGCCGTCCATCGCTCCCGCGCAGGAGCTCATCGTACTGCTGTTCGATACCGGCCTTTCCGAGAACGCTGGACGCCGTGTAGCCCTGGTTGAACAGAACCTGCAGCTCCTCCGGCGTGATTTCTCCGACATAGCCGATGACATGGCTCATGAGATCTCTCGACGGATACGTCCGTTCCGGCTTGGAGTACCACGAGATGCCGGGAAAACTGTCGATTCGCTCCGCCACCAGGGTGAGCTGTTCCATCGACAGGCCGGCAACGATCTCAACCGCCTGGTACGACCCGCCCCGTCGGTTTGAGAGGCGTTTGTGCATCGGTGCCGCATCCCGGTCGATCAGCGCCGCGAGACGGTCAACCGTCGCGTCGAGTTCTCCCCGCGGCACCTCTCCGGGCACGATCGTCAGGGCGAATGAGCTGCGATTGGTTGCCAGAACGTGCTCGAGGTCGCGGTCCAGAATCTGGCCGCGCTGGGCAAACACCGGCTCGCTGCGGAGTGCGGTCTGCCGGGCGCGGTTCAGGTAGATGTACCCGTCCAGGACCTGCATATCAAAGATACGGACCAGGTACACCGCGAGGAGCACCACCATCAATGAGGAAAGCCCGACCACCCGACGTCCGGAAACGACCGGCCGGCGCTCCACGGGACTCACGAAAAACCGCCCCGACGTGAGAGGCGACGGACCACCGGCCGCAGCAGCAGAAATCCGATCGGGGCCAGCACGACGTTCAGACCCAGTTCAATAGCCGTCGTCGCCGTAAACACCCCGGTGATCAGTTCGTTTACGCCGAGGATCGTCGCGAAGAGAAACGCCACGATCTGTTTCACCACCGTGGAAAGCCCCACCAGAAGCATCGGCGTGAGAATCGGATCCGCCTGAACGGCGCCACTCGACAGCCCCGCGACGGCACCGTGCGCCAGCCGCACCACAGCGTGGAATCCCAACGGCGACAGGCTCAGAACATCTTCGACCATTCCCACCGCGAATCCCGTAACCTGGCCGCGCTGAACCCCGACAGAGTGAGCCGCCACAGTAATGACGATCAGCGCCAGATCCGGCCGCGCCCCGGCAATGGTCCAGCCGGCGAACCATGTTGTCTGCAGGATGGCCATGAGCATCGCGATGCCCCCGAACACGACCGATGTCATCTCGCTCCTCCCGTGTCCAGTCCCGAGGAGTTGAGCACGAACACGTACTCGAGTCGCGAGTAGTCCACGATCGGCTCCACGTCGATTACCAGTGATGTCTCCCACGAAGGCGCAGACACCCTCAGGACGCGTCCCACGGGGATTTCCGGCGGGAACAGGGAGTTGAGCCCGGATGTGACCACGAGGTCGCTGTAGCGGATTTCGTTGCGCGCGTCGCGCGGGACGTAGCGCAGCACAAGTGGGTCCCCGGCATCGCCGGTCCCCTGGAGCAAGCCTTCGTGGCGCGATCGTTCCAGGCGCGCCGCCACATAGGACCCCGGCGCGAACACCGGTGTCACCAGTGCGGTGCCACCGGATACCTCCGACACCCGCCCGATGAGCCCTTCGCGGCCGCCAACGTAGGCGATAACCGCCTGATCGGGCCGGACGCCGTGACGTTCGCCCCGGTTGATCGTAAAGGAAGAAAAGAACCCGGTCGCGCTTTCCCGGGCAATCACACGGGCGGCCACCGCCGGTTGCTGCGTCCGCGCCGCGAATCCGAGCTGCTCGCGGAGACGGGCGTTCTCGCGCTCCAGGGCCTCGACGGTCCCCTCGAGGCGCTGATACTGCTCAAGTTCCGCCAGGAGTCCCTCGTAGTCCTCCCGCAGCCTGCGCAGTTCGCCCACGGAGCGCACGGTGTTGCCGACGCCTCGGCCAATGCCGCTGAACACACGCTGGACACCGCCGAACACCCCGCGGACCGCCTCCTCAGGACGAAACCGCTGGGTACCGGAACTGACCACGGCCAGGACAAAGCCCACCAGGACCAGCGTAACCGTCGTCAGGGAGGTTCGCCGTCGCGACGTCATCCGTTACAGGTTCTTGTAGATGTTGTTCTCGTGGCGAATGCCCTTCTCATACTCAAAGTACATGCCCGCACCGAGGGCGACGCAGTTCATCGGGTCCTCCGCGAGGAACACAGGAACCCCGGTTTCGTTCGCGATCAGCGTATCCAGCCCCTTGAGGAGAGACCCGCCGCCGGTCAGGACGATTCCACGTTCCACGATATCCGCGGCCAGTTCCGGAGGCGTCTGACCGAGCGTGCGCTTGATTTCCTCGATGATGGCGGTAATCGGCTCCTGCAGCGCGTCGCGAACCTCCACGCTGTCGATCTCGAGACGCCGCGGAAGTCCGGTGATCGCGTCGGTGCCCTTGACTTCCATTTTCTCGATCTTTTTGTCGGCGGTGGCGTTGCCGATGCGCTTCTTCAGCTCCTCGGCCGTACCCTCGCCAATGATCAGGTTGTGGACCGTGCGGACGTGCTTGATGATCGCCTCATCGAACTCGTCGCCCCCCAGCCGGATCGCGTTGGTGACAACCATGCCACCGAGTGAGATGACAGAAATCTCGCTGGTGCCACCACCAATGTCGCACACCATGTGCCCGGCGGGTTCAAAAATCGGAATGTTGGCGCCGATCGCCGCCGCCAGCGACTCCTCGATCACCCGAACCTCACGAGCACCGGCCTTTTCGGCGCTTTCAATCACCGCCCGTTTTTCAACGTCCGTGATACAGGAGGGTACGCCGATGACCATGCGCGGTTTCACAAACCAGCGGCGCTGAAGCACCTTGGAGATGAAATAGCGGATCATCTTCTCCGTGGTTTCGAGGTCGGCGATGACCCCGTCCCGGAGCGGCCGGATCGCGATGATGTCACCGGGCGTCTTCCAGAGCATCCGTTTCGCTTCCTCACCCACGGCGACCACCTTTTTGGTGCCCCGTTCGACGGCAACAACCGACGGTTCGCTGGCGACGATGCCCTTACCCCGAATGTATACCAGGGTGTTGCACGTGCCGAGATCAATTCCGATATCCGAAGAAAAGGCGCTCAATACTGATGTTCCGCCCATGTAGTGTGTCCCTCCAAGGTGGTGTGCCTAATACTCCTGCAAACGCTGCAAAGATTCAATATGGTTTGGATCGAGGCGAATCGCCTCGCGCCATTCAAAGCGGGCGCGGTCCTGTTCGCCCTGCGCCAGATACACCTCGCCGATCCCGAAATGGGCCTCCGCGGATGACTCATTGATTTCCAGAATGCGCTGATACACATCGATCGACTCGTCGAAGCGTTCCTGGAGACGGTACGACCGCCCCAGTGACAAGAGCGCGTCCTGGAGGATCGTGGTATCCTCAGTCTGATCAATCGCTCTTGACAGGAGCGCGTCGGCTTCGGAGTAGCGCCCCTCGCCGATCAGAATGTCGGCCAACGTCACTCGATGAATCGCTTCATCCCCCAGTTCGATCGCGTCGTGGAAATACCCGATCGCGTCGTCCGTGCGGCCGAGATCCCGACTCGCCAGGGCCAGGTACTCCAGGAGGTCCAGGCGCACGACGCCCTGGTCGCGGGCGGCCACCAGTTCGGTTGTCGCGGAATCGTAGAAGAACTCACCGCGATGGAAGTAGGCCTTGCCCAGTACGTAGTGGATTTGTGGTTCGAGTTCCGGATTCGGTAACAGCAGCACCCGTCTCAGGTCGCGTATCGCTCCCACCAGCAGATCGTGTCGCCCGTCGGTATCCACCGCGTCCATCGCAAGGTAGAACCGGGAGAAGCCCCGCAGCGTCAGCGCCGTCGGATCAAGCGGGAACTGCCCGAGCTGCTCCGTCGTCAGGGTTACGACCTCGTCATAACGCTCCTGATTCCACATTTCGATGGCGCTCTGCGGTTTTTCCGTCTGCCCGATCGCCAGCATTGGGGTACGCGACCTGACCAGGAGCAGCGCCGCGGTTACCAGGAGGCCTGCGAGAACCGCCACCGCGACCACCACCAGCAGGCGACGCGGCGAGCGGGAGGTGTTGCTCTGGAATCGGGATTCGGGAATCTTCATACCGCGCGCGAAGAGGGGTCGGTAAGCCGGATTCTGTCGTGGGTTACCATCTATCTACACCGCCTGTTTCCAACCGGCTCCAGCAACCTACCCGCAGAGACAAGGGCGAGCCACCCCTCTGCTGCTTGGTTTTGCTCCCGGCAAGGTTTACCATGACGTCCCCCGTTGCCGGGGGACCGGTGGGCTCTTACCCCACCGTTTCACCCTTACCGACGCGCCCGAAGGCCCGCCGGCGGTCTCGTTTCTGTGGCACTGTCTCTTGCGCCCGTCGAAACGGGCACAGCCGGGCGTTACCCGGTGCCGTGCTCTCCGGAGTCCGGACTTTCCTCGTCGCCGTCGGCGGCGCCGCGGTAACCTGACCCCTCCACGCTCGCGAAGGCCTCGGGGTCAGTCTTCGAGGTCTTCCTCGGAATCATCCTCTTCGAATCCGTCGTCGCTGTCGTCGTCCTCGTCATCGAGGAGACCGTCGTCGTCGTCAGACTCGTCGTCGGAATCATCACCGTCGTCGCCTTCGATTTCCGCCTGCTCTTCCGGAGTGATCTCATCCTCGTCGGTGAGGCCGATCAACGCTTCCTCTTCGAACAGGTCTTCGTCGAAGTCGTCGTCCACGAGGTCCAGGAGGCCCTCTTCGTCGGAATCAGAGAATCCGACCTCATCGGCATCGTCCTCGGATTCCGTGTAAAACACGACCTTGGAACAATAGGGACAGAAGAGGATCTCATCCGCAGAACGTACGTCGTTCACGAACTGATTGGGGAGGATCATCTGACAGCCGGTGCAGACGCCGTTCCGGATCGGCACGATGCCCTCGCCTTCCTTGCTGCGAATGATGCGCTCGAACTTGAACAGGAGTTCCTCGTCCAGACCCGGGATCGTGTTCTGCTCGCGCTCTTCGAGTTCACCGAGGCGGGCTTCGCGTTCGCTCGTCTCGCTGTCGATTTTGGCCCGTTCCTCCTCGAGCTCCTCTTCCTGGGAGCTGATCATCGCCTCTTCCCGCTCCAGGCGCAGGCGCTGATCCTCGAGGTCCTTCTCCTCCCGTTGCAGTTCCCGGCGGTACTGCTGTTCGCGCTCCGACGCGTCCCGGATTTCCTTCTCAAGCGCGTCGTACTCACGGGCGGTGGTAATTTGGTCCATCTGCGACTCGTACTTTTCGCGATCCGCCTCGGCCTCCTGGAGTCGCACCCGGAGTTCCGCGACGCGCTTGCGCGTCTCCTCGTACTTCTCGTTCTTCTCGACGAACGACTTCTTCAGCCGGCTGACCAGCTCTTTTTTGGTCGCGAGGGTGCGCGGCAGCTCCTCGATTTCCCGCTGGATCGTGAACTTGTCGGAGAGGATCTCCTGGAGAACCTTCAGCTTCTCAATCGTGTCCTGAATCATCGTGTTACAGCACCTCTCAGCTATCGAGATAGTCTTTGAGCCGCCGGCTCCGCTTGGGATGCCGCAGTCGTCGCAACGCCTTGGCTTCAATCTGCCGGATACGCTCACGGGTTACGTTGAAGTACAGGCCGACTTCCTCCAGGGTGAGGGAGTAGCCGTCTTCCAGTCCAAATCTCATCTTCAGCACTTCCTGCTCCCGGGGCGGAAGCGTATCGAGAACGCTCCGTAGCTGCTCCTGCAGGAGGGTAAACGCCGTCTGGTGGGCCGGGTTCTCGACTTCCTTATCCTCGATAAAATCACCGAGGAGGGAGTCTTCCTCTTCACCGATCGGTGTCTCCAGACTTATCGGCTCCCTGGCGACGCTCTTGACCGATTTGACCCGCGCGACGTTCCAGCCCAGTCGCTCCGCGACTTCCTCGTCCGTCGGTTCCCGTCCCAGAACCTGCATCAGCTGACGGGACTCGCGGACCACCTTGTTGATCTGCTCGATCATGTGGACCGGTACGCGGATCGTTCGTGCCTGATCGGATATCGAACGGGTAATCGCCTGACGGATCCACCACGTGGCGTAGGTTGAGAACTTGTAGCCCTTACGGTACTCAAACTTCTCGACAGCCTTAATGAGCCCGATATTGCCTTCCTGGACCAGATCGAAGAAATGGAGTCCCCGGTTGGTGTACTTCTTGGCGATACTGACCACCAACCGCAGGTTCGCCTGAATGAGCCGGTCCTTGGCGGTCTGCATCATCACGCGGCCCCGTTCGATTTCGCCGGACATCTCAAGAATGTCGTCGATCGTGTTCTCGAACCGGTACTCCAGCTCCCGGAGTTTCTTCTCCGTCATCTGGATATGACGGATTTTCTCCTTGATCTGGTCCGCGGACAGGCCCAGGTTTTCCTCGATTTCCTCGCGACGCGTGCTGACCGCAAGGCCGCGACCCAGGGCGCGCAGCTCTCTGAGGTTGGATACGCGTAAACGCTTTTCGACCCGGCTCTGGTCTTCCCGGTACCGGTGGATCTGCTTGGCGGCGCGAGAAAAACGCTCACTGAAGCGCAGGATCTCATCCTGATGGAGATCCACCTCGTTGAGTTTCTTGAGGAGCTTGTTGCGTTTCTGCCCCAACGGTTTGTCGGAGAGGATATCGATCCCCTTCTCGTAGGTGCGCAACTTCTGATCCATGTACGACCGGAGGTCCGGCAGCAGTTCCTTCAGAGACTCCCGGTAGAACTGGTTCAACCGCCGTCGTTCCGCCAGGTATTCGGATATTTCTTTCTTCGAGAGGCCCAGCTCGCGCGGATCCTCCTTGCGGAACGTGCGTTCGGCAAGATCGGAAAACTCGGGAATCACCATCCCGCTGCCGCGAATCACATCCTTGATGATGTATTCGCCCTCCTCCATCTTCTTGGAGAGCTCGACCTCCTGCTCCGCAGTGAGCAGGTTCTCCTTGCCGATTTCCCGGAGGTACAGACGAATCGGATCGTCCACGGCGGCTTCCTTGTCTCCGACGATCACGCGCTTGGTGCGATCGCTGATCGCGGCGGCAGCGGTTTCTTTTGCCCGGTTCCGGCTCTCGCCGTCCTCGGGATTGCCGCCGTCCTCGCCGTCGTCGTCGGAGTCCTCGAGATCGCCTTCCTCTTCCTGCTGGTCGGCGTCGTCGTCATCGTCGTCCTCACTGGCCTCCTCAAGCACCACGTTATGCTTGGCCAGGAGACTGAGGACTTCCTCAATCTTGTCGGAGTTGACGATCGCCTCCGGGAGAAAATCCTGGAGTTCGTCATAGCTGATCGTCGTCTTCGATTTGGCGTAGTCTATCAGTCGTACGATTGCAGGATCATTCTGCAAATCAGTCATCAGCCCTCACCTTCAGATTCCGGAGTTCTTGGTCAATCGCCATCTTTTGTTCCAGAAGTTGACGCAGCGCCTGGTCATCAGCCCCCTGCAGCCGTTTCAGCTCGGATTCGACCCGTCGTGCGTCCTCCTCCAGTCGACGAATCCGCATCAGGCCCACGGCGCGGTCGACGTCCGACCGCTGCCAGCCCCCGTACTCTCCGGAGGTCAGCTTTTCCAGCACCTGGTTCCTGAGCGACTCGTCCGTCAGCCGGTCGATCAACCCCCTCGGTAGCGGCTCCTCATGCCGAAACGCGTCTTCCATCAACAGGTAGAGATGCCGTGCGGTCCGGTCCTGCAGATCATCCGGTCCGATACGAGACCGCAGATACGCAAAGAGCCCGCCATCCTGCGCGGTGGCGAGCATCAAGGCAACGTCGCGACCTAGTGAGTGTGTGGGTTGATCTGCCGGCTTCCGTTCAAATCGCCGCGGCTGCTCTCCTCTCCGCCAACTGTCAAAATCCGACCGTACGGCGCGGGACGAAACTCCCAGCAGGTCGCTGAGCGTATCTATAGCCCCTTCGCGGCGCACCTCGGAATTGATGATATTAATATAGGGGAAAATCCTTTGCAACAGCAACTCCCCATTGGCAGATGGATCCGACGCCACCGAATCGGCAAGCGAAGACACCATAAACTCAAACACCGGTCGCGGCGCCGAGACCATCTCCGCCACTGCCTCCGGACCCCGGTCGCGGTACAGGTCTGCCGGATCCTTTCCGCTGGGGACCGCCACCGCGTAGCACCCCAGCCCGGCCTGTTCCGCCGTGATCGCCCCCTTGAACGTTGCGTTGAGCCCCGCCGAATCGGCGTCGAACACCAGCACCACCTCGTCCACCCAGCGTTTGAGCAGCCGCGCCTGTTCCTCCGTGAAGGCGGTACCCAGGGGCGCCACCGTGTTCCGACAGCCGGACTGGTGCATGGCGATCACGTCGAGGTACCCCTCGGCAAGGTAGGCCCGCCGCGTTTTTCGCATCTCCTCGAGCGCACGGTCCAGCGCGTACAGCGTGCGCTTCTTCAGATAGATCGGTGTCTCGGGGCTGTTTATGTACTTGGCGCGATCCTCCGCCGACAGGGCGCGTCCTCCAAAAGCGACCGTCCGCCCGCGTTCGTCCCCGATGGGAAACATCAGTCTGTTACGAAAGAGCGAGAATCCGCTGGCACGTCGCGAAAACAGTCCGCTGCGATCCAGAAATGACGCACTGTAGGACTTTCGCTGCAAAAACTGGTAAAGCCAGCGTCCGTTGTCGGGGGCAAATCCCAGCCGGAATCGCTCCACCGACTCGTCGGTGATTCCCCGATCGTGAGCGTACGCCAGTGCCGCCGCCCCCCGGGAATCCTGCGTCAGAAGATAGTGAAACGAGCCCCCGACCCGTTCGTACAGTTCGAATAGGGCCTTCCGCTCCTGATCCTCCTGGCTCTGTTCGGGACTGCCCTCGAGCGTCACCCCGGCGCGTTCGGCGAGAAACTCCACCGCCTCGGGAAACGAAAGCCCCTCCATCTCACTGACGAACCGGAATATGTCGCCGCCCTGATTGGTGGCAAAACAGTAGTAGAAGCCGTCGTCCGGCTTGACCGAAAAGGACGGCGTCTTCTCCGGTTTGAACGGACTCAGTCCCCACCAGCGATTGCCTTTTCGCTCCAGGTGAGTGTATCCGTTCACCAGCTCAACGATGTCCACGCGGTCCCTGATCTGCTGCAACGTCTCCCGACTGAATTTCATCGTCAGCGTTGGAGGATAAAGACCACGCGACGGTTTTTCCAGCGGTTCTGTTCGTCGCTGTGGGGAACCACGGGGGCACTGCCACCACGGCCCCTCGCCGTCAGGAGGCGCGGGGACACACCGCGATCGATCAGCGCCTGTACCACCGACTCGGCCCGCTGCCGCGAGAGCGGCACCAGTTCCTCCCGCTCCTCGCGTTCGGTACCGCTCAGATTGACCGCGTGACCTTCCACAACGATCGAGTACTCGGGAAAGCGCCCCAGAATGTCCACGAGCCGATCCAGAACCATGACATTCTGTACGCCCCGCGGATCGTTTTGGTCGAGAATCAGGTCCGCCGAGTTTCCCGGAAAGGTGATGCTCGGAATCTGAATGCGATACCCGTCCTCGTACGGTTCCACCAGGATATCCACGGCCAGCGACCCTTCTCGCACGGCGATGTTCCCCAGCTCATCGGCAACCTCGAGCCGCCACGGATACGACTCAGCAGACGTCACGAGTTCACCGTTCCGCGCTCGTCCATCCCACCGTATCCGTCGGGGCACCGCGCCACGACCGCCGGCATCATAGAAAAACGCGCCGGTGCGATCAAAGACCTCCAGCAGCCAGTACTCCACCGGAGATCGATCCTCCACGCCCACCGAAAACACCACCGTGTCGGCGCGCCCGTCGCCGTCCGGCGAGAACGGCTGCGGACGGGCCGTGACCTCGACCTCCGGCGCCGTGGTGTCGACGACGATTCGTGGAGACTCCGTCCGAACCACCGCGCCGTGGCGATAGCGCGCCTCCAGCCGCGCAACGTAGGCACCGTCGCGGGGGACCTCATCCGACGATGGCGGCCATTCAAGGGACGCCGGCGCCTGTGCCCCGGTTCCGCTCCGCTGAAGAACCGGCGAGCCTCCCTCGGCAGACTGGATTACGAGCGACCAGTCCGAGAGACCGTCGGTGTCCGAAAGGATCGGTTCCACGGTTACGCGATCGGCGAACCCATCGCCGTTGGGCGATATGGCTCCTCCCGAAACCCGCAGGAATCCGCTTACCGGACGGGTGTCGACCGTGAACCCCACGGGATCACTCGTCGCACTGTTTCCGGCGGCGTCGGATGCCACCGCCCGAACTGCGTAGGATCCGTCCGGCAGTACCGTCCCGTCGGCGGCGCGCGGAGCAACCTCGACACGGCCGGCATCGACACTCGATCCCTGATCCCCGGCGGGAATCGGAATGCGGCGCAGGACCGATCCGTCGGATGCGGTCAGGAGTTCCAGCTGGACACGCGTTGCTCCCGCCGCACGTCCCCGGAGAACAAGTGTGTCCTGCACGCCGTCACCGTCCGGCGACACGTAGGCTGGGCCGTCCCGCTCGAGAACCAGAACCGGCGGGGTCGTATCCACCACCACCGGCGAGGACTCCGCCGTGACCTCTCCCCGGTCCGGGACCTGAACGCGGAGCATCGCCGTCACCGGTCCGTCCGCGAACGGAACACCCTGGTTGTCGCAGCCGTCCCACGAGACCGACGAGGGTGCCGGGAGGTCACCGGAAATGCGACGCACCTGCGAGCCGTGCTCGAAATCGATCGTGAACGTGCCGCGCTCCACGTCCTCCGGAGTCCTGAGGGCGAACACAACCTCGTCGTCCCGGCCGTCGCCATTGGGGCTGAATACCGCGCTTCGCGCGTCGATCTCTGCCCCCGACAGCCGCGGAACGAGTTCGAACCGGCGGACCTCCGACACACCGCGGTTTCCGGCGCGGTCCCGGGCTTCCACCCAGATCGCATACACGCCGGCTTCCAGAAACGCACCGTCCGCGCCGATCAACTGCCACGGAATCTCATCCGGCAGTTGACTGAAATCGGCGACAGCAACCGCATCCGGCTCCGTGTCCCGACGGAGCATCAGGGTTCCCGAAGCGGCCGTTCCGTCGCCTTCGACAAACACAACCAGGCGCCGTGGATCGGCCGGCCCGATCACGATGTCCGACAGTCCGATTGACAGGCGAGGCGCAACCCGATCGACCAGGAACTCCTCGGTTCGGTCCGTCGCCGTGGCGCCGCCGTCATAGCGGGAACGCCCCTCAACCACGTAGGTCCCGTCCTCCGGAAACGCATCGGGGCCCAGAACCAGGCGCGCCGGCGGCAGGTCGATTCCGGACCAGGTCTTCACCGGGGGTGGGTCAGCCGCCGCGTCAATCCGCCGCAGGTCGATCGTCCATTCCCGGAGCCCCGGCAGTGGACGAAGATCCGGTGTCACGGTCACCGTCGTGCCAGCCTCCGGCGACACGACCGTTCGGTCCACCGCCAGCCGGAACAGCGGCCGCGCGCGCCGTACCAGAACCGGCCCACTCGACACGACGCGTCGGTTTCCACCGGCATCCTCGGCCGCGGCCCGAATCCGATACACGCCGTCAGCGACCGGTTCACCGTCAGCGCGCTGCCCTGTCCATCGCGCTTCCACGGTTCGATCCCCTTCCAGCTCCGGGACGGGGTCGAGCCGCACAACGCTTCGTCCGGCCTGATCAACAACATCGATGTCCACGATCTCGGCATCGCCGTAGCGGGCGGTGACGACCAGCGGACGGTCGGGGGACAGCTCCACCGGTGTCGTGTCGGTATCAAGGGCACCGTCGCCGTCGTCGGCACCGGAACCCTCGGTGTTGTCTCCGTCTTCCGAAACGTTCTCCAGGGACAGTGCGAGCGTGAGGTCCGGAGGAGTCCGGTCAACCACCACACCGAGTTCCGAGGACCTGGTGACATTCCCTGCCGCGTCGGTCGCGGAAACCTCGAGGCGGTACCGCCCGTCCCGATCCGCCTCACTCAGGTCCCATACCAGCGAGCTGCCGAATGCCCGCTGCGCAAGATCCGAGGTCATTCGCTGGGAGAGATCACCCTCAATCACCGGCTCACCGAACGGCTCGAATCGCCAGCGACGGACCGTTTCGCCCCCCGGGGCGGTGAGGACCGCGGTGATCGCACCGATCGCGCGGTCATCGGTCGCCGTCACATCGACCACCAACTGGCCTCGTCCGCCCACCGGCGCAAGGTTCACCTGCTCCAGCGCAGCGAACGGCGTCAGATCGGGCGGGCCGTTCTCGTCTGCCGCCCCGAATCTCTGTGACGCCCGGTCCTCCGGCGCTCGAACCGTGACATCGAGAACCGGCGGCCGCGGATCGCTTGACGGGAAGGTCGTAGACACGTCTCCCGCGACAAGAACCTGTCCCTGCCGCCCCGGTCGCGCCGTCACCGCCGCGTCGGTCCCCTCGGCCTCACCGGTCGGAACCCGTATGCCCAGGGACACGCCGGGCCAGTACGTCGCACCGCCTGCCAGGGGTATGTCCGCTCCGAGAGAGAGTTCCATTCCCCGAGGGAAGCGCAAACGCGTCCCCGCGGCAAGCCACGTCCGCGAAAACGATTCAACCCGCACGGACGCCGCGGCGTCGATTTCCACGGCCGGTGCATCGACCAGCCGCGCCCGGACTCCCGCCACCGGCGTAAACGGAGCCACCACGGCGTCGAACCCCGGCCGCGCGGCGGAGGTCCCGATCCCGAGCATCGCCGCGTGGGCCTCGACGCGCGAGACATCCCCGATTCCGCCGAGCCGGTACCGGACACCGATGTCCAACGCTGCGCCGAGTCGGGTCGAGGCGCCCGTTCCGCTGGCGGCGGACAACCCGAGCCCGGCTCCCATCGCCAGGCGCGATCCCAATGGCCGGGCGAGCGACACGACCCCTCGGCCGACTCCTCCGTCCGCGTCTCCCAGGATCCCAAGAGCCCCGGTCCAGACGTATCGCCGGGTCGGTACTGTAAGGCCAAGAGCGCCACCTGCAGCACCATCTCCCACGGCGCCGCCGACCGCAGCACCAAGAATCGCCCGGCGCGTATCGGCCGCGAGGTGCGGCATCGTCAGAACGGTTGTGGGGTGAGCCCGGTCCGGCGAGGTCATCAGTTCGGTCCCGAGTCCGCGGGGATACCACATCGACCCACGCGCCACGCTGAGTGGATCGGGGTCGGCATGGACCACCGGGGAGGCGACGAGCGCAACGAGTATCACGCAGAAACGGCGGAGGAAGCACGAGGTCTGGAGCATAGTCTTCAACGTTCCGTATGTACCACGGCGGATTCGCCTTTTCACGGTTCTGTTGCCCCTCTCACTCGCCACGAACGCGCGCCTCGAGCATCTCCATGTCCGCGATCGACATGCGCTCGTACAGCAGCCGTTCCAGACGGTCGCGAACAGCTTCCAACTCCTCCGGAAGGCGCGGTTCGTGTCGCCGGAGCATGATGTACAGTTCCATTTCCTCCGCCTGCGACAGTCGCAGAACCTGCACGTCCTCTTCAGACATCGACCGTCACACCCTCCCGGGCAAGCTCGATCGAAAGGTCCGCGCCACCGATCCGGTTTGCGTACCACCGGGCGGAGTTCACGTTCTGCTCCAGCTTCTTGTCATCGTACTGCGGCTCGTGGTGAAACATGAACAGACGTTTCGCACCCCACGCTACGGCAAAATCGACCCCCAGGCTGAACGAGGAATGACCCCAGTTGTATTTTTCAATCGCCTCGTCCAACGTGTACTGGGTGTCGAGGATCATTGCGTCCATGTCGGAGAAAAACTCCGCGTTCCTGGTGGTCTTCTCAAAGTCCCGGGGCTGGAGTTCCACGTCGGTGACGTATCCGAACACCTTGCCTCCGTATTCGACGCGATATCCGAACGCGCGCCCGGGATGATTCAGTTCGCGCCAGCGGACGAGCGCACCGTACACCTCGATCTCCGGGTCCGTCAGTTCGTGAAAATAGAGGTTCGGTGACATCTTGTCCTCCATAGTCACCGGAAAAAACGGATGCTGCATATGATCCGACAGGATCTTCCGGAACCCGGGAATCGGACTGTAGAAGTGAACGGCGACGCCGGGATTGTACGCGTGCGCGAAAAACGGCAACCCCTGCACGTGATCATAGTGAAAATGGGTAAAGAATATGTGGTATTCCGTCGGGTGCGGGTCGCGACGGAACTGAGAGGATCCGAATCCGACGATCCCGCTGCCGGCGTCAAACACGAGCTGGCGCCGATCGTCGAGTTCGAGCTGCACGCACGCGGTGTTTCCGCTCGTTGTACCGAACAGCCACGGCGGAAGTGACGCCAGGAAACGCTCGCGGGCCTCCGGGCTTCTGAGGTCGCTCGGCCGGATACGCTGAACGACGGTCGAAATCTTGCTCTGCACCGCCTGCGGCGACAGCGGCATTGGATGCGACCCCCGACTTCCCCACACCGTGAATCTCATTCCAGAGCCCCGTTCTCCACCGCGCTTTTCAGCAGCGGCGGTGCAAGCCGGCGCGCCGCCACCGCCGAAGCGATCTCCTCCGGGCTCCGCGCCGGCCCGATCCCGATGCCCGGACACTCGGCCGCTTCCTCCCGCCAGTGAGCCTCTTCATCCACGATCGTCTGCCAGAACGGATACGTCCGGCACTGAAGCGGTCGCCCGTGGTACACGGAGCACCCGCCGTCACGCCAGAAAACGCAGTCGAAGTTCGCCTGTTCCGCCAGCGACAGATGCGCATCGGGACCGAACGGAACCCACACGCAGTACTCATCGATGACCTGACGGGCAGGCATACCCAGATGCTCGCTCAGGCGTCTGAGATCGGCCGCGGACAGGAATACATAGCCACTGTCGTGTCTGCAGCAGCGCGAACACTGTGTGCACGCAAATCGCAGTCCGCCGTCCCAAAAGCTCGGTGTCGACATCTTCCCCATAATAGCACAGCACCAAAAAAAAAGTCCTCCACCCGGCGGCGACAGCCGCAGATGAAGGACGTTGGGGAGTGCAGGATTCGAACCTGCGAAGGCTGAGCCAACAGATTTACAGTCTGCCCCGTTTGACCGCTCCGGAAACTCCCCGTAAGCGAGGCGGACGGTACCACGCCCGAACTCCGAATGTCAAGCAAGCCGCCTGTCGGATTCGAACCGACGACCCCGAGATTACAAGTCACGTGCTCTGGCCAGCTGAGCTAAGGCGGCAGTCGCGTGCCCTCCGGCACGCCGCTACTGTGCCGAAACGCGCAGGCGATGTCAATCCGGGCGTACCCGCAGAACGTCCTGCGGATCCCGCCATCGGAGCGCCCTGGAAACCGGTTCACCGAGTTGCAGCACCAGCGGCTCAGGCTCGACCATGGCGATCGTGAGTTCGAAATGGTACGTCCGGGCGCCGTCGCCCGTCCGGTAGGCCCAACCGTTCCCGTCGAGTACGACGCCGGAGCTGGCGCCCTCCGTCGGCCGGTACACGGGCTCCACATTGAAAACCATTCCCGGAAGCAGTCGTATCTCACGGGCGCGGGAGGATTTTGCCACGGCGCTGCGGGCAAATGGGATAACCGGCGCCTCGTGCAACTGTCGGCCGATCCCGTGACCGGTGAACTCCGGGACCGTCGCCAGCCCGTGATCGGCCGCCGTATCCTCGGCGATGGACGCAACGTCCTCCAGTGTCAGCCCCGGCTCAATCGCCGCCACCACGGCCTGAAACGCGCACCACGCGGCACGGTACTCGTCCTCCGAGCGCCGTGGTGCCCCCGGCATCAGAAACGTCCAGGCACTGTCCGTGAGCCATCCACCACCGGCGGCGGCGATATCCACCGTGAACACGTCGCCCCGGCACAATCGACGGGCACTGGGTATGCCATGAACCGCTACGTCGTTGGGGCTCACGCTACAGTGGGCCGGGTATCCGCGGTACCCGAGCAGGGCACTTTGCAAACCGTGGCGCCCCAGAAAACGGCGCAGACTTCGATCAAGTGCGATCGAGGGCACATCCACGAGCTCCGCAGGGACGACGGAACCGAAAAACCCTGCGAGCGAACCTGCGGCCTGTTGCATGCGGGCTATTTCCGCCGGATGGCGGGAGGCGACAACATCCACCGGCAACCCGCCTACAGTGGCTGGAAGAGCACCAGGAGGCCGCTCGACCCGATCGCCAGGGTCAGGGCGATCCCCGACACTACCAGGTATCCCACGACCCGGACGGCGTATCGCCACCGCCGGTACACCGCTGCTTCGATCCCGTGCATCACCGAGACCGCCGCAGCCGCAAGTGTCACGGCGCCGGAGAGCGTCTGCAGCACCCGCAGCACCTGCAGCTGCGTGACGTCCGAGAAACCCTGGTAGTTGCCGGCAACGAACATGAGCGCCAGGACGATCGCGACCCCGAAGGCCAGGATTACCGTCCGTTCCATGAGTCGTGCGGTCTGCTGCAGTACGCTTCCTTGATCTTGCATATCGCCTTTCGTACTATGCGAGTATACATGCTGAGTCCGGGGCTCCGACAACAGATCATCGACGACATTCGCACGGAATCCCGCCCGCTTTCCCCAATCCCGACCGTTCATCCGGCGGACCTTCGTTTGCTTCAGGACGTCTCCTGCGTTGCCTTCGACGTGTACGGGACGCTCCTCGTCTCCGGAGCCGGTGAGGTTGCCGCCGGATCGGGTGAAACCGCCTCCGGTCGGGACGGTGCCTTCCGGCGGGTCGCCAGCCTTCTCGGACTGCCGGACGCCGACGCCCCCGGGATTGCAGACGCATACCACGACGCGGTGGTGGATCGCCACACTGCCGCCCGTGCGACGGGGACAGTGCAGCCGGAAATCGACGTCCTCGAGGTCTGGAGCGCCGTCGCCCGCACGCTCCGCGGAAACCAGGCGTGCAGCCCGGAAGTGCTCGCCGTCGCGTACGAACTCACCGCCAATCCCGTCTGGCCGATGCCAGGCGCCATCGAGGCGATCGAGACGCTCCGCCGACGCGGCGTTGTCCTGGCCGTAGTCTCCAACGCGCAGTTCTACACCCCCCTGACGATAGAGGCGTTGTTCGGGTCGCCGCCGGCACGACTCGGGTTCCATCCGTGCATCTGGTCGTGGGAGATCGGCGTCGCCAAACCCGACCCGGGGGTGTTTCGGCGGCTGTCCGATCACCTCGAAACGCTCGGCATTGCGCCCCGGCAGACGATCTACGTCGGCAATGATATGCTGAACGATGTGACCACGGCGCAGGAGGCGGGCTACCGCGGCGTGCTCTTCGCCGGCGACCGGCGGTCGCTACGGCTCCGCGCGGGTGACCACCGCGTACACGGGCACGTCCCCGACGCGGTTGTCACCGATTTGCGCCAGATACCGGACCTGGTCGCCTGAGGAAAGGAAGGAAGCTGTGAAAAAGGCAGTCGTGATACTGTTGATCCTCGTCGCCCTGGGGGCCACCGCCTTCGGATTCGGATACGTGCCGCTCCGGCTCGAACCCGGAACCCGGGCCGTTCTGTTCTCCAAGACCTCAGGCTGGTCCGATCGCGTATTCGAGGCGGGTCAGTTTGCCTGGGCCTGGGAGCTCCTGATTCCCACGAACGCCACCCTGTACGTCTTTTCGGACGAACCGCGTCAGGTACGCATCGAATCCCGCTCGGTCCTGCCGTCTGCCGACGTGTACGCGCAGTACATCGACGGGCAACCCGACTTCACCCAGCGCGTCACCCTCCGGGTCCGATACCGACTTGCAGCGGAAGGACTCCGGGAGCTCGTGCCCTCCGGCCTTCGTCCCGACGGCGTCGACGACTGGTACCAGGACACCGACGCTGCGATTCAGACGCGTGTGCTGCAGATCGTCGGACAGGAGGTCAGCAACAGCGCCGACAGTGACACGCCGCTGACCTCGGCAGCGCTCACCTCCGTGGTGCAGGAGCGCCTGGCTGACCGCATGCCCGAGATCACCGTCATCGCCCTTTCTGTGGACGCGTTCGAGCTCCCCGACGTCGAACTGTACCGCCAGGCGCGGGACACGTTTCGTGCCGTGCAGACGGCGCGGCGGGAGGCGCTGGCTTCTGCGGCGCGGGAGCTGGCCACGGCACAGGCAAGCAACGACGCCCGCATCGGCAATCTTGAACGGTACGGACAGGTCCTCACGGACTATCCTGTGCTCCTCGACTACCTCGAGATCGCGGCGCAGAACAACTCGGACCCCCTGGACCTGACCCAGCTCCAGGCGCTCGGAGCCGCCGGACAGCCGTAGACGCAGGGACCGGTGTGCCGGCGTCAGGTCTCGTGGTCGATGCGAATCATCTGATTGAGGATCTTTTCGGTGTTCTCGAGAGACCGAATCAGCGCATCGAGCCGCGCGTCGAATGGCCGTTCGTCGGCCAGGGTGCTTTCAAACGCCTGGTACCGTTCGTTCAACTGTTGGTGCGAACTCTTTCGCACGCCGCGAAACGTCTCCAGGAGCACGCGCAGCTGATCCTGAAACTTTTCGATGATGACGTTCGCGTCGCGATCCTTCTGGGTCACGAGCGCCTTGAACGCCGAAATCTGTCCGGAGTCACGATCCGTGCTCGTATACCGGAAGCGATAGAACGTCTTTCCGTCATCGGCGTCCGGCGAGAAGGAGAGATCGAAGTTCCGCAGCCGCTCGGCGACATCGTCGAACCCGGCTATGTTCAGCGTCAGATCCACACCGGTCTGACGCGCCCGCACCGGCATGAGACGGCCAAGAACTCGCATAAACTCCAGCAACCCGCCGCGATAGACCGACTGAATAAACGTGTGGATCACCTGAAGCGAACGAAACACCAGCAGCTGCCCCACCCCGGCACGCTTGATCGCAGACTGGATTTCCGGATGGAAGTACTCAAACTGCTTCAGTCCCTGGGGAAACACCTCCTGGACCAGCTGACCGAGCACGCCCATTCGCAGGTCGTTGAAACGCCGGTCCAACTCCTGCAGGACCTCGATTTTCAGATTCGAATAGTAGAAGTCCCGGAGCTTCAGTTTGGGCACGTACGCCAGAAACCGGTAGTACGGGTCATTTCGGAAATACCGGATGATGTCGACCAGCGGAACCGATTCGCGAACACTCCGCGCTTCCTGGACAACCCTGGCGATGGCGGCGCGCAGTGACGGGAGCTCCGAGGATTCGGGAATGTCGGTCGGGTCCGACGGATCGATCGATCCGTCGCGGACCGCGAAATAGTAGTTCAGGACCTCGGGATAGATCGTCACATCCCCCTGGATACGGCCGACGCTGTAGAGCGCGAGGTACAGGTCTTCGAGGCGATCGAGAACCCGGTGCGCTGCAGCGGCGGTGAACTCGACCTCGCCGTCGCTCCGGGCGTCGTCCTCCGAGGACTGGAACTGAACGAAGAAGTCATCGAAATCGAAGAGCGCCAGGTCCTTCAGGAGGTACAGCGGTTTGAGCCCCTCCTCGATCTCTTCCATCACCGACGGCGGAATCCGTTCGACGTATTCGCTGACCCGGTCGAGAACGAGCTGCTTGAGCTGATTGCGCGACTCGGTCGTGCGGAACGTCTCCTGCATCTCCTGCGTGGAGCAGAACTGGTTCAGCGTCCGTTTTGCGTCGGGAACGCGACGCGCCAGCAGATAGTCCAGCACGCGGCGAAGCGATTCGGTATCCTTCCAGAGAACCAGAAAGAACTCGCGGGTACCGACCGCCTCCCGACACAGGGACCGCAACGATTCAGCCAACCGCGGGAGGACCGCCCGGTTTTCAAAATCCACCATTCGCTCGTCCGACTGCCGGACCCGTTCCCGCGACTGGCCCAACCGAAACCGGAGAAACACGTCCTCGTCGGCCCGGCCGGAGAACACTTTCTTCACCCACAGCTGCAGCTTCTCCCACACGCTGAGGCGGTTCATGTCCGCCGCGATCAGCTGCGCGCGCCGTTCCTGTCGCAGCTCGCCGTGAATGATCCTGCGCCGCGGGTCGTCCTGAATACTGAGACTTTTTGCGATCCGGTCAAGAAGCGCCCGGCGTTCCTTTTCGGACAGCGCCCTCGCCAGTTCGTCGACCTGCTGCCCTACGGCAGCAGGACCGGCGACCGGAGGGCGCGGACCATAAGAAGCCGTCCGCTCCGCATACTTACCCGGCATGCTCCTCCTCTGCACTCATTGCTGACCCCGGCGTCGCCGTGGCGCCATGAAAACCGGTCCAGCGGCCACCGGAGACCCGATGTGCTCATCTCCGCCACGTCGGGCCCGACGGGAAAAAACGAGAGCGTCTCACCCGCCGCCGCCGTAAACGATACATCGCTGTCGATCAGCGTCACGACCTCGCGATCGGTGAACCACCGGCGGGGATACCTGTCGCGTTCAAAAAGTGCCAGAATTCCAAGAAGGTGATCCAGGCGTCCACCTCCTCCACCAACGATAGTAATCTCTCGAATCGATCGTTTCCAGAGAAACTCGAGGGCGATTTCCGTGTCGGTCCAGTCCTTGGCACGATCGAAGCGTTCAACCGTTGCCTTCGGGAACCGTTCCGTGAGATCGGTGACACTCAGCGAATCCATGTCGCCGACAACCGCGTCCGGCGTGATACCCTTCGCGATCGCCGTATCCACCCCCGAATCCGCCGCCACCACGAGACACGCACCGCGATCGCTGAAAGAGACCGGTCCTTCCGGGGCCCTGCCCCCGGTGACAACAATGCCGTGCCGCACGTTCATTCCCGTATCGTACGCGATTGCGTCGTCGCGGTCAAAAACACCTAAAGCGCCGTTGCGCCGCCGCCGATGTTCTGAATGAGGACAAGGATGTCCTCGAAAATCTATCAAGGAGGATGACATGATCATCAATCACAACATGAGCGCGATGTTTGCCCAACGGCAGCAGAAGTTCAACAACATCGATGTTCAGGGAAACATCGAGAAGCTGTCCAGCGGATTGCGCATCAACCGCGCCGGTGATGATGCCAGTGGCCTCGCGGTGAGCGAGAAAATGCGGTCCCAGATCCGCGGTCTGAATCAGGCCGAGCGGAACGCTGCGGACGGCATCTCCCTCATCCAGACCACAGAAGGGTACCTGCAGGAGACCCAGGACATCCTGCAGCGCTTGCGTGAGCTGGCGGTTCAGTCTTCCAACGGTATCTACACCGATGAGGATCGTATGCAGATCCAGGTCGAGGTATCCCAGCTGGTCGACGAGGTGAACCGTATCGCTTCTCACGCGCAGTTCAACGGGATGAACCTGTTGACCGGTCGCTTCGCGCAGGAAACCGGCACCAACACGGTGACGGCAAGCATGTGGTTCCACATCGGCGCCAACATGGACCAGCGCGAACGGGTATTCATCGGAACGATGACCGCCCAGGGCCTCGGTCTCCAGAGCACCTCGGGTCTGCCGCACACGGCGAGCTTTATCAGCCTGTCCACTCCGGACTCGGCCAACTCGTCCATCGCGGTGATCGACTCTGCGCTTCGGAAGGTCAGCAAGCAGCGCGCCGACCTCGGTGCCTACCAGAACCGTCTCGACATGGCTCGGGTCGGTCTCAGTGTGGGAGCCGAGAACATGCAGGCCGCGGAGTCCCGCATCCGCGACGTCGACATGGCAAGCGAAGTGGTCGACTACACCAAGAACCAGATTCTGGTTCAGTCTTCCACGGCGATGCTGGCTCAGGCCAACCAGTCGACTCAGTCGGTTCTGCAGCTCCTGCAGTAAGGTCTGCGAACCAACGCGGAAAAAAGGGTCGCCCTTCGGGGCGCCCCTTTTTTTTCCTCGCCGCCGAACGTCCCACATTGACAGGCGCCGCCGCCGCGGCTACCGTCCATCAACGATGAATCACGTTCCCCGTTCAATCCGCCGATTCGCCCGCCGTTTCACCGACGCCGGCCATGAGCTGTATATCGTGGGGGGTGCTGTCCGCGACGGACTTCTCGGACGGACGGTGACCGACTACGATTTCGCCACCTCCGCCACCCCCGACGAGGTTCAGCGGCTGTTCCGGCGTACGATTCCGACGGGCGTGCAGCACGGAACGGTGACGGTCCTGTTTGAGGGCAGCCAGTTTGAAGTCACCACCTACCGCGTCGACGGGACGTACGCCGATCACCGCCACCCCGATGCGGTTCACTTCACACGATCGCTGGACGAGGACCTCGCTCGACGCGATCTCACGATCAACGCGATCGCAATGGACCCCGCCAGCGGGCGCATCCACGATCCGCACGGCGGGCGCGAGGACCTCCGGCGCCGCCTCGTACGCACAGTCGGAGACCCGGATACCCGTTTCGGCGAGGATGCCCTGCGCATGCTGCGAGCGGTACGGTTCGCCACCGCGCTTGAGTTTGACGTGGACCCCGCGCTTCGCGCCGCGGTCGCCCGTCACCACGCCGAGATCACCACGGTCGCCGCCGAGCGGGTGTTGCAGGAGTTCGAGAAAATGATGGCGGCATCGCGTCCGTCCACAGGATGGCGTCTCCTGCGTGACACACACCTCCTCGAGGACCTTATTCCGGAACTCCTTGAGGGCGACCGGCCGCCGGCGGGAGCTGCGGCCGTGGACGGTCTTTTCGATCACCTTGTTGCCAGCTGCGACTGCGCCCCGCGGGATCACGCCACGCTCCGATGGGCGGCGCTGTTCCACGATCTCGCCAAGCCACGGTGTTCCGGCCACGACGACCGCGGACGGCATTTTCACGGGCACGATGAACGCTCCGCAGAGATGGCAACCGCAATCCTGACGCGTCTGCGCGCCTCGCGCGAACGGATCGAGGGGGTGCGTCACCTCGTTCGACACCACATGTTCGGCGTCCACGGCGATTCCACCGACGCGGCCATTCGGCGGTTCGTGTCCCGCGTCGGGACCACCGCCGCCGCGGACCTGCTGGTCCTTCGTCGGGCCGATATCTGTGGCAAGACGGGTGCGCCTCCCACCGACCCCGGGCTGCTGCGTCTCGAGGAGCGCGTCACCGCCGCGTGTCGGGAGGGTCACGCCCTCACCGTACGTGACCTCGCCGTAAACGGCCGGGACCTGATGACGGAACTCCGGATATCGCCGGGACCGATCGTGGGTATACTGCTCGATGAACTGCTCGAGACCGTACTGGACAACCCCGAACAAAACACACGCGACCAGCTGCTGACGATCGCGCGGCGATTTGCCGACTCCCGACTGGACACGCAAACCGCCGACGACGGCGGTTCGTGATTCCGCGTCGGCCGCGCTACTGTCGTTCCCGACTGCGGGGGGCGCGGCCGCGACGTACAGGTTTCGGTTTCTGGCGATCGCGCGCACCGGTGCCGGAGGACTCCGACGGAGACACGCCTCCGGATTCCTCCGGCTCCACCATCGCGTGCCACGCCACCTCCGCCGCCGCCTGTTCGGCCTCTTTCTTGTTCTTGCCCTCACCCGGGCCGAATACCGAGCCGGCGACCTCTACCTCTATCCAGAACGTTCGATCGTGGTCCGGACCGGTGCGTTTCTGGAGCGTGTAGCGTGGATATGTCTTGAACCGTTTCTGGACGTACTCCTGCAAAAGCGTCTTGTAGTCCTTGCGGTGGCGGTCCTCCAGAACCTTGTGGATCTCGGGAACCAGGTAGGTGAGAATGAACTTTCGGGCGGGTTTGAAACCGGAGTCAAGGAAGTACGCGCCGATGATCGCCTCGAGGGCATCCGCGAGAATCGCCTTTTTCCCGCGGCCACCGGAGTGCTCTTCACCCTTGCCGATAAGGATAAAGTTGTCGACCCGTAACGATCGGGCGATCGCGGCGAGGCTGTCTTCACTGACTACGTAGCTTTTGATTCGGGCCAGATCCCCTTCGGGACGGTCGCTGAGCTCCTGATAAAGGTACTCCGCGACAACCAGCCCGAGGACAGAGTCACCCAGAAACTCAAGACGCTCATTGTTGGCGACCCCGTCTCCCATCTCATTGGCGTGGGAGCGGTGTGAAAACGCCTGGTTGAGCAGCTCGAGCTTCCGGAAACGCAGACCGGCCTGGTTCTCGAAGAGCTGAAGCTCTTTCTTCCGCGCACCGTCCAGGGGATTGCCGTCGTCCTGGTTTCGTCGGAACATGACCGGCAATCATAAAACGACCGGGCCACCAGGGGCCCGGTCGTCAGCTTACTTCTGCTGACTTTTCAGGAAGTTGAGCGCGTCGCCAACGGTCTCGAACTCGTTCGCCTTCTCATCGGGGATGGAAATGCCCATCTCCTCTTCGATTGCGTACACAAGCTCGTAGGTATCGAGACTGTCAGCGCCGAGGTCCTGACGGAACGACGACTCGGGAGTGATTTTCTCCTCGTCGATCTCAAGCTTCTCGGCGATCAGCTTCTTCATCTTTTCAAACAGTTCGTCCATAACGGATCCTCCTCTTGTTCAGTCCGATGCTGGCTCGATCAGCTCAGCTCACCTTCGTCGATTACCCGTTTGCCCCGGTAAAAACCGGACGAGAGATCAACGCGATGACGCCGAACCAGCTCACCGGATTCCGGCGAGGTCACCAGAGTCGGAAGACCAAGCTTGCCATTGATTTTGCGGCGACGCCGCGTCCTGGATTTCGAGTGTTTCTTCTTCGGTACTGCCATATGGATTTATTCCCCTCGTATCAACTCACGTCTGCGTAATTCAGGTCTGGCGATAATAAAGGCGCTCTCCCCGCTTTGTCAACCTCGGTCGGAGGCCGACTCAGCCTCCCGGATACGGTCCCTGAGGCGCTCCTCGACCAGCGGAGGAACCATAGCGCTCACGTCGCCCCCCAACCGAACCAGTTCCTTGATCGATGACGAGCGCAGGACGAAATACTGTGCGTCCGTGGGCATGAAAATCGTTTCGATCTCCGGATCCAACCCTTTGTTCAGCATGGAGAGCTCGAACTCGTAGGAGAAGTCCGAAAGGGCCCGAACGCCCCGAATCATGATCCGTGCACCCACCTTGCGGGCAAACTCCACGATCATCCGGTCCCAGATGTGCACGTCCACCGTGTCGTACTGCCGGGTCAGCCGCTGCATCATGTCCAGGCGCTCGTCGGCATCGAACGTATAGCGTTTCTGGGAGTTCTGTGCGATCACCACGTCCACGTGATCGTAGATGCGTACCGCGCGATCCAGAAGATTAAGATGACCGTTGGTGGGTGGGTCGAACGACCCCGGCATGAGTGCACGCAACATCGCTCACCATAGTAGTGGCGGACCGAGCCGTTGACAAGTACACGCCCCGGGGGCACTCTTGGCGCTGTGGCAACTCCCCGGCGCCGTCGCCTGCCCTTTACCGTCAGAGGTCTCCTGATCGGCCTGTTTCTCGTGACCGCCGGCATCGCTGTCACCCAGGAGGTGGTCCCGGCTCCGGACGCGTCCAAAAGCACCGGTGAGCAACCGGAATGGATCCCGGTCGGCAGCGTTCCCCCGGAGGTTGAACGTCGCGCCCTGCAGACACAAACCTGGCTGCAGAGTCGCTCGCCGGTCTTTCAGCGCCAGGCGCTCGGGATGATCCAGGAGGATATCGCCCGCTACGGCCGCGCCACCATGCGTATCGCGGCGGTACCGCTGGTGGTTGACCTGCTGGGGGAGGAATACCGGATTCTCCAAACCCCGACGGACTACTCGGTTGACCCGATCATTCGTCTGCAGGCGCTGGGACTGCTCGCGACGCTGGGCGGTGATGTCGCCCGGAAACAGCTTCGCGACTCGCTCAGCAGCGACGATGACGCGTCCGTGCGTGCCGGCGCCGCACACTTTCTCGCTGCAGTCCCCGGCAGCACCCCCGATGAGGATTTTCAGGCGGTCGCCGACGCGCTGCAGCGCGCCGTTCGACGGGGCGCGCCGGAAGAAGAGATCGTACGTCTGCTGATTGCCGCCCGCGAGCTCTCGACCCGGACGTGGAACGCCGAATACGCGCCACTGCTCGACGCCCTGGTCGGAATCGCCTCCAGCGGTTACTCGTCGTCCACGAGAAACCGGGCGATGTCTTTTCTGGATGCGCTCTCGGAGCGATGAAGTGCCAGTTCCTGGGGCTGTTCGGTGACCCCAAGCAGACGCTCGGTGATCTGACCGGCCAGACGGTCCACGGCACCGTCCAGATAGGCCGGATCCTGGATCTGCTGCCGGAGACGGCGAATGCGGCGTTGATCGATCGTGCGCGCTACTCTGGCCATGCGGACTCGAAAGCTCCCTGGATGTGGTACGGCATCCCGTTGTCGGACGGCACGTACACCACGTCGAATCTCACTGACGGGGGCGCACCCGGGCACCGCTCACGAAGGTAGCGACGTGCCACGCTGGTGATGCGCCGACGCTTGCGGTGGTCGATCGCGTCACCCAGTGCCTCCCGATCCAGGAACCGCCAGCTCTTGACCTCCACGAAGACAACAAGCCCAGCGGTCCCACATACAATATCGACCTCCCCCCGCGTAGTCCTGAAGTTCCGTTCGAGAATCTCGTATCCTTTTTGGGTAAGGTAGCGGGCAGCGACGGTTTCGCCCCGGCGACCGCGTTCATGGCCGGTCACCGGGACACGCCCCCCGGCGCCGTCAGGTTGACCGGTGCTGGTCCGCGAGTGAGTTTGCGTCCACCGCCTTGGCGATGAACAGCTGCTTGTTCTCGGCGAGGTCGACTTCGGGGCCGTTGTCGTCGATGAATTCGTGGCCCTCGGCGTCGATAATCACTTTCACGCGTGGCTTCAGCGGTGCTGCACTGCGGTTTTCGAGAACCCGGCATACACTGCTGTCACTGAGCAAAACGATGCTGCCGATTGGGTAGATTCCCAGAACCTGAATAAAGATCTTGAGCACCTGAGGATCGAACCGCGTACCGTTGTCGCTCAGAAGGTTCCTGATCGCCGTATAGCCGATCATCGACGTGCGATAGGGTTTGTTGGACACCATGGCCACAAACGAGTCGGCCACCGATATGATGCGCGCCTCAAGGCGAATCGCATCCTTTGCGAGCCGCCGGGGATATCCCGCCCCATCCCAGCGTTCCTGGTGCTGCAGCGCAGGAAGCCCGACCTCGTCTCCAAAGGCGAGTTCCTTGGTGATGATTCGATACGAATGAACCGGATGCGTCTGAATCTGTCGGCGCTCCTCCGGTGTGAGCTTGCCGCGTTTGTTCACGATTTCGGGACTGACGCGCAGCATGCCGATGTCGTGCAGTAGACCGGCGGTAACCAGTGCCAGAATGCGATGGCGTGCCATCTGAAGCTTTTGCCCCACCAGAGCGACCAGGATCGCCACGTTCAACGCGTTCTCGACGTCGCCGGTTTCGCCCTGCATGCCGTAGAGCATGTACTGAATCACGTCGTTGGGATTGGATTCAAGCATCCGAAGAAGGCGATCAATCAGACCGTTCACCACGTCCTGTTCGACCTTCTCGCCGGCCCGCAACCGGCCGAACAGCTCCATCAGCTGCTGGCGCATCGCACCGTACTGGTTGGTGATCGCCTTCTGCGCTGGACTCGTAAACGCCTTGAGGAAGAACGCGTTGAACGCCTGCTGAGGATCCTCGGAGATCGGTTCGCCGTCGGAGTACACCTCATGGATTCCCCATTTGTGGAGACGTTCAATATCACGCTCCTTGATCGGAAGTCCTTCCGGCACGAACAGGTTGTCTTCGTCCATGTAGACGGGATGCGAGAATCGCTGCCCCGCCGCCAGTTCACTGACCGCTATTTTTTTCATTGTGCTCGCTGTATCTTACATGCTCGTTCATGTCGAGAACGAACGCCAGGATCTCCGCAACCGGAACATACAGTTCCTCCGGAATGCACTGGAACGGTTCCACCATGATCAGGCGGTCCGCCAGTTCCGGTGCCGTCATCACCGGGACCCCGAAGCGGCGCGCAACGCTCAGTAACCGTTCCGCGGCCTGGGCGCGTCCCGAGGCAACGACAAAGGGAGCCGGGAGAGAATCGTCGTACCGGATTGCCGCAGCAGCGCGTTTATCCATAGGCGTCGATCCCCAGGTTGTCCACGTCCGCCGACGCCTCCGAAAAACCGTCGCCGAACCACTCCTGCGTGACCACAGTATGGCGCGTTCCTCCCATCCGGGCAAGTAGGGATTCCGGGAAGGCCGGCGCACCATCGATCGCCTGTACCCTGCTCAGGGTTAGTCCGGCGGGTCCTGCTGTCCACGAGAACCACCACGTGCCCGCGGCGACCGCAACCGAGAGAGTCGCTGACCTCGGGCGACCGCTGCGGCGGTCAATACCGACCCGGAGCGCACCCTGCGTGCGCCGACCATCCCGGGACGCCCCGACGGGGACCACTATCCAGTGAAGGTCACCGCCGCCGTCCAGATAGTTGAACGCCTGCAGCGCCTCCGTCGGCGTCGCCGTTGCCCGTGTCAGGTGGCCGGCGAGGCCGGTCCCCCCGCTGCGCTCCGGCGATCGTCTGCTCCGGTCGTCCCCCCTTTTCCCCCGGTGATCGCGATCGCCGGTTCCGGCAAGCCACATCAGCAGCTCCTCCAACCCCGCCTGTTCGCCCGATGGAGGGTCCATCCCGCGACCGAGCGCCTCAACCAGCGACCGCGAACGCCGGCGAACACGACCTCCATCACCGGACTCATGCAGGCGGGCCGATACACCGTGCAGGAGTTCCGGTGTCACGGCACGCTGTGCGGTCATAATCGCCTGCAGCGCCGACCGCACGGTTGGCCCCGACGCGCCTCCCCCATTCGGCAGACCGCCGGCGGCGCCGCGAGCCGGTACGTCGGCGCCTGTGCTCGTATCGGCCGGACCGAGGATGTTGAGACGGACGTGTGGATGCACAGAGACCACCCGGACGCGCACGCGCTCTCCAGGTGGCAGATTGAGGTTGGACGTGGGTGCAAACCGCAGCCCCGCCCCCTCCAGTTCGATGGGGACCCCGGCGGCAGAACGCACGCTGTGAAGAACGAGGATCGCCCCGGGGCGCAGTGCCGCGGCGGCGGCGCGCCCGGCTACCAGGCGCGCCGGGAATCCGGCTGCGCCCGCCCCCGGCGCGTTCATGTGAGGACCCTCAGGAATCCTTTTTGCGGATCAGCTCAGCGACCTTCGCCGCTTTTCCGATCCTGTCGCGGATGTAGTACAGCTTCGCTCGTCGGACCCGACCACGCCGAGTGACCTCGATCCGCTGAACGCGAGGACTGTGAACGGGAAACACCCGCTCAACACCGACGCCGTAGCTCATCTTCCGTACGGTAATGGTGCGTCGTACACCACTGTTCTTTTGGGCAATGACGAGGCCCTCGTAGATCTGGGTACGCTCGGTCTTGCCTTCCACGATCCGAAAGTGGACCTTCACGGTATCTCCGATGCGATACGGCTCGACCTGATCCTTCATCTGTCGCGCTTCAACCGCCTTGATTGCGTCCATTGCCTACTCCTTCTCCAACAGTTCTTGTACGCGTTTGTACTCTTCCGGGCCCAACTGAGCCCGTTCCAGCAGATCGCGGCGGTTGCGGGCCGTCTTGATCAGCTGTTGCCGGCGCCGCCATTCAGCGATGCGGGCGTGGTGTCCGGATAACAGGACCTCCGGGACCCTGCGGCCGCGGAACTCCTCCGGACGTGTATAGTGCGGGTACTCCAGGAGCCCGTCCTGAAAGCTTTCGTCAGAAACGCTTTCCGGTCTGAGCATCCCATCGCGCAGCCGATACACGGCGTCGATGACGACCATCGCCGCCAGTTCTCCCGACGACAGGACGTAGTCTCCCAGGGAGACCTCCTCGTCCACAAAATGGTCAATGATTCTCTGGTCGATCCCCTCGTACCGACCACAGATCAGGACCACACCATCCATACCTGCCAACCGCTCCGCGGTCGCCTGCGTGAATGGTCTGCCGGAAGGGCTTGGGAATACCACATGCCGCCTGTCCGCGTCAACCGAGTCCAGGGCGCGCCCCAGTGGCTCCGGCAGGAGCACCATTCCCGCTCCGCCGCCGTAGGGCGCATCGTCACAGGTCCTGTGGCGGTCCGTGGCAAAGTCCCGAATGTTCACGACGTCCGGAACGATTGCTCCCCGGTCCACCGCCTTCCCCACAATGGAGGTGGCGAAGTACTGCTGCACCAGATCGGGGAACAGCGTCAGAACCGTTATTCGGTACTGAGAATCCACGGCGTCTCCAGTTCAACTCGTCCCGCGGCGATATCGACGGTCCGCACGTACACGTGCATGAACGGAACGAACACCGTTCGAGCCCGCTGGTCACCGGAAAGGGCGACCTCGAGCAGCGGCGCCTGCGGTGCATCGATGATCGCAACGATCCGACCATGGTGCCCTTCGTCGCTATCGACGCTGCACCCGATGAGGTCCGCCAGGTAGTACTCGTCCTGCCCCAACGGGGCCGCCTGGCTCCGCGGAACGCGGATCGACCACCCGGTGTACTGCCGCGCCTCCTCAGGGGAGGAGACCCCCTCCAGCGAGAGAATCGGCGTTCGTCCGTGTACGGCGACTCCGGTCACCACCGCGTCCCGCCGTCGACCGTCCCGCTCAAGCGTGACTCGCGAAAGCGCGCGGAAATGATCGACTTCGTCTGATGACGAGGTCACGCGGACCGCGCCATGCACGCCGTGGGGTCGACCGATCACACCGATGATCAGTTCATCCATGGAACCGTCGACGTCAGTCGAGAATCTCCAGGACGACGCGCTTCCCCGTTCTCGTCGACACGGCGGCCAGCACCGTCCGGACCGCCTTCGCGATGCGTCCGTGCTTTCCGATGACCTTGCCGATATCGTCGGAGGAAACCGAAAGCTCCAGGATCGTCGACTTCTCGCCTTCGATCATGTTCACCTGGACTTCGTCCGGCTCATCAACCAGTGCCTTGGCTATGTACTCTACCAGATCCCGTTCGAGATCAACTGTTTCTTCCATACGGGACCACGATTCCTCACCCGACGGTGAAGTTCTTGCGATTGAGCAGCTTCCGCACGGTCTGAGTCGGCTGTGCGCCCTTCTCCAGCCACGCCCGAACCTTCTCCTCGTCGAAACGCACCTGACTGTCGGCGTCGCTCTCGATCGGGTGGTAGAGACCGACCTCGTCCAGCGCACGCCCATCGCGGGCTGCGTGGGAGTCGATAACCACAATTCGATAGAACGGCCGTTTCTTGGTGCCGAAGCGCTTCAGCCTGATTTTGGTGCTCATTCAGTTCCTCCTCGATTCCTACATCTGGCCCATTTGCTGCATCAGCTTGGCCTGATATTTCTTGTTCTTCGTCATTTTCTTCATCATCGATCGCATCTTGTCGAACCGCTTCAGCAGCTGATTGACCTCGAAAACCGATGACCCACTTCCTCGTGCAATACGTTTTCGTCGCGACGTCCCGATCAGACGGTGGTTCCGTCGTTCCTCGAGCGTCATCGACAGGATGATCGCCTCTTCGTGTTTGATCTGATCGAGGTCGATCTGATCCGGATCAACGTTCCCCTTCATCCCGGGAATCATCTCCAGAATCGAACTCACAGACCCCATCTTCCGGACGCGCTGAAACTGCTCCAGGTAGTCCTCCAGGGTGAAGGTGGCACTCGCCATCTTCTCCTGCAACCGCAGCGCCTCGTCCTGATCGATCGTCTCCTGCGCCTTCTCCACCAGGGAGACCACGTCTCCCATCCCGAGAATGCGGGACGCGATACGGTCCGGGTAGAACGGCTCGAGGTCCTCAACCTTCTCGCCGGTACCGATAAACTTGATCGGCGTGCCGGCGATCGTTTTGATCGAAAGTGCCGCGCCGCCGCGCGTGTCACTATCGAACTTGCTCAGAATCACGCCGGTGAGTTCCAGGCGCTCGTGAAACGCCCTGGCGACTTCAACCGCGTTCTGACCGGTCATCGCATCGGCAACGAGAATCCGCTCGTCGGGCTTTGCAAGGTCGGACACCGCGCGGATCTCATCCATGAGCGCTTCGTCCACCTGCATGCGACCGGCAGTGTCGATAATCAGCGTGTCGAAGAGTTCCTTCTTCGCACGTTTCTGCGCCTCCCGGACCACCTTCAGCGGATCGGAACTCCCGGGAATGGCGTGCACCGGCACGTCGATCTGCTTCCCGAGCTGCTGCAGCTGATCGACCGCCGCAGGACGAACCAGGTCGGCGGCAACGAGGAGCGGCTTGCGCCCCTCGCCGGCGAGGCGCCGGGCGAGCTTGGCCGCAGTGGTCGTCTTCCCGGACCCCTGGAGTCCCGCAAACAGAATCACGCTGGTGACGTCGGGCCCTCGAAGCTCCAGATCCTGGCGTTCATCGCCGAGGAACTCAACGAGCTTGTCGTTGACCACCTTGACGAACTGCTGCGCCGGAGTCACCGACCGCAGGACCGCCTCACCGGACGCCTCGCGCAGCGTTCGACTGACAAAGCGGCGAACCACCTTGAGACTGACATCTGCTTCGAGGAGCGCGAGTTTGATTTCCTCCACCGCATCCTGGACGTTCTTCTCCGTAATGCGATTTTTGCCGGAGATCGAGCGCATTGCATCTGTCAGTCGGTCACTCAGTCTGTCAAGCATACGTGTCCATCCACCAAGTCGAACGATAGTTATAGAAAATCATCAGACGCCTGTCAATGCGGCCTCCCCGCCACCACCGTGGGGGTCGGTCAGCGAATGAAGAAAAAGTGCCGGTTCAGATACTCAATGCGGGCGCCGGAGGCGCGCCAGTGGTCGCTGAGCGGGTAATCGGCCACCAGAGTCCGGTACAGGTCCCGCGCGCGTCGAAGGTCGCGCCCCGCCCACTCCGACTCCAGGACCTGCGCGAGTCGAAAGATGACTTCATCTCCGGAACCCACACCCGTGGTCCGCATCGTTTCCAGCAGGCGGACGGCATCATCGAGGCGACCGTCCGCAACGAGCGCGTCCGCACGATCCAGAAGATCCGTCACGCGTGTACCAGGCGGCAGCGCACCGGAGGAACTGAGCGCCTCGATCGTTGCGTCAACCGATCGGGAGGTATCACCGGAGGAGGCTGTGGTGGCGTTCTGCGTGCCCGCCGCTGCCGGCGCCGCCTGTCCCGCCTGGCCGGAGCCGGCGCCGTCTTCCGCGGCAGCGCCGCGCGCCACAACAACCTCAGAGTTGCCTTCCGGAGCCCGAAGGACCTCCCGATGAACGCGCCGAGCCCCGGTTGCAAGATCCTGCGCCTCGAAGCGTAACGTCACCGGTCTCACCGCACCGTTCTCCACGGTGCGGCGAAACGCGAATTCCACCGAGCCATCCTCGCTCCGACGGTCGAGAAACTCCACCCCCGCGGGCTCCGGATCCGGTTCACCGTCGTGGGCTGTTCCGAGAAAGATCCAGCTCGGACCGGAAAGGGTTACCGCGAACCGCGCCCCCGGTTGGATCGACCGCTCAGACTCGGTCTCCTGATCCGCCGGCGACGTCAACTCAACCCGTTGTGTCGAAGCCCGCGCTGCGCCCCTGGAATCGGAGGCGACCGTCGCCGGTCCACCACCTGCTCCTACGGATCCAGCGCCGGGAGCGCTGGTATCCTCCCCCGCCGACACCGACGGCGGCCGCGGCCGCTCCGGCCGCTCCGGCCGCGAGCGCTCCGGCCGCGGCGTCTCCGGGAGAGCCTGCGCCGCGGTTGTTCCCGGATCGGGGGATCCCGCCTCCGACCGCGGGGCGCCGGATTCGGGCCGCTCCGGCTCGACCTGTAGGACGGGTGGCGCCACCTCGGACACGCCGGGAGCGGCCAGGACGAATCCCGTCACATCGGCGGCGGCAGGATCCGCCACCGGTGCGGCTGCCGCAAGCGACACATCCGGATGGATCGGTACCGGCAGCGGCAATCGCGCTACTACCGGCAGGTCCGGTGCAGACACGCTGGCCACGATCGGTACGTCGGGGAGCTCATCGTTGGCCGTGGACCGCTCCTCCGGGGCAGGCTCCGGAACCGTCGTGGCAACTGCCTCCGGCTCCACCGGCCGTTCCGTTGGCGCTGAAGTCTCACCCGCCGACACGCACCCCGTCAGAAACGCCACCAGCGCCAGCATCGCCGTCGTGAGAACGCTCACCCTGGTGTATCCGACGCGGTCGTCAGTCAAACAACAGCCCCTCCACCTCGTTCTCCACGCGCGTGTCCAATGCACGATTCAGCGCTTCAAGCGTATCCATCTTCAGTGATTCCACCCGCTCCCGATCCAGTGGCTGAGCGGGATCCACCGCCGGTCGGATCTGCGGTCGCAGCAACTGGTCCTCCACCGACGGAAACTGGAACGAACCTCCCGGCACCGCGAGCTCGCGGTCCGTGTAGCGTTCGGTGCCGATTTCACCTCGTGGAGCGTCCCGGCGCAACATCGTCACCGCAGCGAGCAGGATCAGGACCAGGACGACGACGCCTGCGGCACCCAGGACCCAGCGTTTCATTCGGACTCCTCGAGCTCCAACGCCGGTTCCGGCTCATCCGAGGTGTCAGGAGAAATTCCGTCACCGTCTATGCGCACCGCCACGACCTGGCTTACCCCGTTCTCCTGCATCGTCACGCCAAGAAGCGTACGGGCGCCGGCGACCGTCTTCTTGTTGTGAGTGATCACAATGAACTGGGACTGCTCACCGAACTCGTGGAGCATGTTCACAAACCGCGTCACGTTGTGTTCGTCCAGTGCAGCATCGATTTCGTCGAGGAGTGTGAACGGCGACGGCCGCACCATGAACGTGGCAAACAGCAACGCCACCGCCGTCAGACTTCGTTCACCGCCCGAGAGCAGCGCAATGTTTTCGAGCTTCTTTCCCGGCGGTTGGACCAGAATGTCGATACCCGAGTCCAGAATGGTGTCCGGATCGGTGAGACGGAGTTCGGCACGACCGCCACCGAACAGCCGCCGAAACACCGTGTGGAAGTTTTTGCGGATCCGGTTGTAGGTTTCGACGAAGAGCTGTTCCGACTCGCGCTTGATCTCCGTCGTCACCTGTACCAGATCCTGCCGCGCCGCCCGAAGATCCTCCAACTGCGAGTTGAGGAACTCGTAGCGATCCGACACCTCCGCGAACTCCTCGACCGCCATCAGGTTCACACTTCCGAGCTCCTTGAGCTCGCCACGCACGGTCGCGATCTGTTCCCGAAGACTTTTCTGATCCACCGTTTCGTCGGTCTCCCGACTCTCGAACTCACGCAGATCGCGCCCGTGACGCTCGGAGAAGCTGTCGTACAGCCCGCGAATCTCGGTTCGCTTTTCCGCGATTTTGACCTGAACCTCTTCGAGACGGTTCTGCAGCTGCGCCAGTTCCTGCATCTTCTCTTTGAGGCGGTGTTCCTCATCCTTGAGACTGCGGTTATCGGCGGCGATCCGTTCCTCGAGGCCCTTGAGTTCGGTGCGCAGCTCCTGCTCCTGGGCTTCGAGCCGACCGTGCTCCTCCTGCAGCGCCGCAACCTGCTCCTCCATGCCGCGCCCGCGCTCGATATCGCGTTCGATCCGCGTGTTCACGTCCTCCCGCTGACGCCGGTTCTCCTCGAACTCCCGGTCGTGACGCGACGCGGTTTCCTTCCACGACGCGGCGCGTCCCTGCAACTGGACGCGGTTGAGCTTCATGTCCTCGAGATTGCCGCGTTCCTTTTCGATCGTCTGCTGCAGGGTGTCGATCTCGGTCGAGAGCTCCCGATTCTGGTCCCGCAGACGCTGCGTGTGCTCACCAAGACGTTCGATCCGGTCGTCCAGGGAACGCTTGCGGGTGATTGTGCCCTCCGGAGCGAGAAAATCGTCCAGAAACCGTGGAATTGCCCCCTGGTAGCGTTCAACCGCGCCCTGGACGCGCTCGAGCGCCTCGTCTATCGCCGAGAACGCCCCTGCTGCGGCATCGACCCCGTCCTCGCGACCGCCACCGGTGAGCTTCAACCGATCCATGACCGAGTCGCGCCGCCCGGCCACCGTGATGCGAAGCTGTTCCAGGGCGGCGGTCAGCTCCTCCTCCGCCCGGGACCGCTCGGCGCTGGAGTACCCGGACTCCCGCAACTTGGTGTCCAGGGCAGCGACGAGCTCGTCGGTGACGGTGCGCAGCTCCCGCTGACAGGAGGTGGTCTCCGTCTCGTTCGAGGAAATCTGCCCTTCGTTGGACTCAATCTGTCCCCGCGCCTCCCGCTGCCGCTCCTGCGCCCGCGTGATCCGCTCCTCGATCGAGGCGATGCGCTCATCCGCCTCGCGAATCTGGCCTTCCGCCTCCTCCGCCGATCGTCGCGCGGCCTCCGCGGCCCCGCGAATCTCCTCCGCCTTGCGGTCCAATGACTTCAGACGCCCGCGTTCGGTCTCGATCTGATCCTCGAGCTGCGACCGCTGGTCGCGTATGAGCGCAATGCGTTCCGTCCGCGAGCTCTTTTCCAGCTCCAGGCCGTAGAGCTGTTTCTGGACCTCGACAAGGCGACCCTCCATCGAGTTGACGCGATCCAGTTCGCTTTCGAGCCGTTCGTTGAGACCATCGATCTCCGCCTTCACGGCGGCGCGTTTTTCGTCGAGGGAGGCGGCGCGCTGTTCATGGTCCTGAAACTGACCACGAAACTGCAACAGGCGCGCCAGTTGCAGATCCACCTCCAGGTCGAACAGGCTGGTGCGGAGCTCACGATAGCGGGTTGTCTTGTCAGCCTGCTTCTTGAGCGAATCGTATGATCGCTTCACCTCCGAAAGCACCGACTCGACCTCGTGCATGTTCGTCTCGGTGCGTTCGAGCTTCCGGTCCGCCTCGCGACCGCGCATCTTGTAGCGCGTGATGCCCGCCGCCTCTTCGAACAGCGACCGACGGTCCTCGGGTTTGGTGGAGAGGATCTGGTCGATCTTCCCCTGCTCCATGATCGAGTAGGCGGATTTTCCGATGCCGGTGTCGTAGAACAGCTCCCTGAGGTCCTTCAGTTTTACGGGAGTACTGTTGATGAAGTACTCGCTGTCACCACTTCGGAAGAGGCGCCGTTTGACGGTGATCTCGGGAAATTCCAGGGGCAGTACGCCGTCGTTGTGCAGCGTCAGCGTGACTTCCGCCACGTTCACCGGTTTGCGGGTATCGGTGCCGTTGAAGATCACGTCTTCCATACGCTCGGCACGGAGGGATTTGGTCGCCTGCTCACCGAGGACCCACTTCACCGCATCCACGACGTTGCTCTTGCCGCAACCGTTGGGACCGATGAGTGCCGAGATGCCGTCGGCGAATTCGATATGTGTGCGTTCAGCGAAGGACTTGAAGCCGAACAGGTCGATACTTTTGAGAAACACGCTTGCTCCTACAGTACAGTCCAATTAGTATAGCCCGCAAGCATGAGCGAGCCCAATAGCGCCTTTTTTGACGTCTGTGGCGTCGACGAGGTCGGTCGGGGGCCCCTGGCCGGTCCTGTCACCGCCGCCGCCGTCGTTCTCCGGCGCGATTTCGACACGACACCCCTTCGCGACTCCAAGGCTCTGTCACCGACAGCGCGGGAACACCTGTTTGCGATGATAGTCGATGGCGGCAACGCTGTCGGGATTGGCTGGGTATGGCCTGAAGAGATCGATCGCATCAACATTCACCACGCGGCACTCCGGGCGATGTCCCTGGCCGTCGAGGAGCTTCTTGCCCGTTCGCCGGCTCCAACAATTCACGAAATACGAGCCGACGGTAGATTCTGTCCCCCCGTGGACCCTGCGATTGCATGCACCGCGATCGTCGGAGGTGACCATCTGGAACCTGCGATCATGGCGGGAAGCATCGTGGCAAAGGTGACGCGCGATCGCTGGATGTGCGAATACGCGCGCCGTGATGACCGCTACGGCTTCGAACGGCACAAAGGGTACCCCACACCGGAACACCGCCGCGCGCTGGCGAGCCACGGCCCCAGCCCGATTCACCGACGCAGTTTCCGGGGCGTATCGCCCGCGTCCTCAGTCGGCGTCTGAGCCCGACTCGTCCGGTTTCCGCCGGCGAAGCTTTGTCTGCTTCTTTCGCGACGCGTCGGCGCCGCCGTGGTGGCCGCGATCGTCCCGGCGGGATCGATTCCCGCCGCCACCCTCCCGGCCGTCGAGGTACTCGAGAACCGTATCGAGCCCCTTTCGGAACAGGCGCAGATCTTCCTCGAACACCACGACCTGGTGGCGGTCGAACACTTCGCCCTCACCGGTTTTCTTGCTTTCGACGACGGTTACGAACACGTCGTTGTTGCGATTTTCCTTGACGTTGAAAAAGTAGGTACGGCGATCGTTCTTGCTTTTTACACGAGCTGAAAACAGCTCTCCCCGCACTCCCATAGCTTGCTCTCCTTACGGTCTCACCCGGAGCGGTACAGTATCAGAATGCGGTCTTCCGCGTATACACCGGTTCGATGAACTCGGTTGTCATCGCCGACAGGTCACGGTAGTACCCCCGCAGATGCGGCGGCATCAGGACCGCCAACTGGTACATGATTTCGTCCGCCATTCGCCGCAGCTCGCTCCGCTCCGGGAGGCGGTTGTCCGGAACACGCAGGAAAAACGGCGTGCCGACGCGGAAATGCAGCGGCGTCCGGCGCAGACGCCGCAGGTTCGAAACCAGGTCCTGCACTCCCCACTGCACCATTGGGATGATCGGAACCCGCGCGGCGGTGGCGATCATCGCCGCCCCGGGACGGCCCCGTTGCAGGGCACCGGACATGCTTCTCGTCCCCTCCGGTGCGATACCGAGAAACTCGCCCCTCTCGAGGGCGCGTCGGGCACGTGCCATGGCGCGCCGGTCCGCTCCGCGACGATTCAACGGGATCACCCCCCAGACCTGCATCAAGAAACGCGTGAAGAGGTTGTCCCACAACTCCTGTTTTCCCAGGGCGGTCTTGCGCCGGGGATCGAGAAGGACGTAGTAGATCGGCCCCTCGAGATTGGTCGTGTGATTGCTGACCAGGATCGCCGGCCCCTGCGGAGGGATTTTCGACAGTTCGTTGTCCTCGACCCGGCACAGCACCCGCACGAGCCCCCGAATGATCGTGTTTACCGTTCGTTCCAGCACTGGCATCCGTGACATACTCATTCCCACGGTGGACAGTCTACCAATTTGCGCCTAGAATTCAAAAGGAGGTACGATGCCGAATATCAGCACCGGTTTTCAGACGTCGACCAGCGAGACGATTCTTTTTGTTATCGTCCTTGCCGTTATCGTCGTCGGACTGTTGGGTTACCAGGTTATCAACGCCCGCAGACACGCGACCGGCAAGAAGAAACGCCGTCCCAACCCCCACGCCCAGCCTGTCCTGAAACATCGCACCCGCACCCGACGCGACCTGATTCAGCTCGGGCGCATGGACCAACGCACCCTCGATCACCTCTCGTGGTTCCTCAAGGACCCGCACCAGCAGGACAGGCTGATCGAGGACGACCACCTCCTTCTTCGTGTGGCGCGCCAGGGCATTCGCGAGGGAATCGTATCGGAGGTCGAAGTGATGCGGTTGCTGCGCAAACTGGAGATCGACACCGCTCCACTCCGCGCCGGAGGGCGATCCAGCGAGACGATTCCCGGAGGCGCAGAGGTATCGATCTCCGACAAGAACCTCAATGTTGCCTCGGGACATCTCCTCCTGAGCGGCGAGAACGGCCTGCGGGTTCGTCTGGACAAGGGACATCGGTCGATGCACGCCGGCACCACCGTGGAGGTGGTCTGCGGCGGTGACGATGGGTTGTATCGCTTCCACTCAGCGGTAATCGAACGATCCGGCAAGGAAGTGACGCTGCAGCACTCCCGTCACGTTGAGCACGTTCAGCGACGGAAATACCGGCGCCGGGAGGTGGAACTCCCCGTCGAAATCCGACTACCGGGCATCGAGGAGCGCCCGCTGTCCAGCCGTACCGAAGATCTCAGCATCGGCGGCGCCGCCATCAGGAACCCCAAGAAGAGGGTGATCACCGGCGCCCGGGTCGAACTCACGCTTGACGCCGGCGGCGCCGCCCCCATTGAGGTCGCGGGGACAGCGGTCCGGACCTCCCGCCGCGACAAAACCGTGCACATCAGCTTTTCACAGCTGAACGAGGAAACCCGGCACAGGTTGTTTCGCAGACTGATCCGCATCGGCGGTGGACAGCATTGATCCCAGTCGTCGCGGGGGCGGCCCGTGCGTCCTGCGGCGGATACCAGGTGGACACAAAAAAGGCCCGCCGGATCGGCGGGCCTGGACGAGCGAGCGATGGGAATCGAACCCACATCTCCAGCTTGGAAGGCTGGGGTAATAGCCATTATACGACGCTCGCTTGAGTCATGCCGTCGTGTCAGGAACGGCGAGGCAGAACGTAGCACGGAACGAAACGCCAGTCAATCCCCGTCAGTACACGACGTTGATGTCCGGCCGCTGTGTGGTGAGCTGATCGATGCCGCTGCCGGCGGGGTCGCCCCCGGCGGCGGTGTTCGTCAGATAGACCTGGTACAGGTCCGGCAGCGCCGCCAGGCCGGGAATACCGTTTATCAGCGGGTCGGCGCCGATCCCGGTGGGAGAAGTCGCAACCGAAAGATCGAGCTCCCGCAGAAACGTCAGCGACTGAAACGGCGCCGCCGAGGTGACGTTGGGGTTGTTCGCCAGGCTGAGGAACTCGACGTACGGGACGGCCTGGGCCACCTGGACCGCCGACGTGTCGGTAAGCCCAAGGTTTGTCAGCTCGAGGCGCCTGACCGGACTCGACGACAGCGCCGAGATGTTCAGGACGGTCTTGGTTGTGGAGGCGTCGTTGATCCGCAGTTCCGCCACCGGCCACCCGGAGAGCTGCTGCAAATCCGGATCGAACGTCAGGTTGGCATCAAGCTCGAACCCGAACTCCTCGAGCGAGGCCGGCGGGGCAACATTCAGGAAATCGCTGAGATCACTGAGCGTTGTGTTGGGACTCGTGTAGAGCCGACGGAGCGCCGGCTGGCTGACCAGGTCCTGCAGCGACGCGGCATCTGAATACGCGCCGCGGGCATGCAGTTCCTCCAGCACCGCGAGCGACGGGAGCGTTCCATACGCCGCCGTCGGAAGGTTGTCCGCGTTCAGGTACCGCAACGTCGAACCAAGCGCTGACAGGCCCGACAGATCGGTTATGTTCGGGCTGTTCCCGACATCCAGCTCCTGGAGAGCGGCGAACGTCGCCAGGCCATTCAGGGAGGTCATTACCCCGGCACTTCCCACCGAAAGACGCCGCAGCGTCGCGATGCCGCTGCCCCCGGAGAGGTCGTTCAACTGGCTGTTCCAGACATCGAGTTCCTCCAGCGAGGGAAACGAAAACGGCGACAGGTCCGAAAACCCTGTGGCGTCGGACACATCCAGTCGTCGCAGACCGGCAATCGTGGGAACGCTGGCAACGCCGGTGAGATCCCAGCCGCGGATCCGTAGCTCCTCAAGCTGCGGTACAAACCCGGCGACGGCGAAATCCTGCCCCGCCGAGGACATGTACGAGAGGTCCAGACGCCGCAGATTCGGTACATCCGCAAGGGGGCTGTAGTCGGTGACGAGGTGGGTCGGGGCCGACCCGCCTTCATTTGACAGCGCCAGGTATTCGAGCGACGGATGCCCCCTCAGGGGCTCCAGTGAGGTCACGGCGTTGCCACCGGTGGGCGAGACGTTCGGCAGCGAGAGCTCCCTCAACCGTGGGAGATACTGAATACCGGTGAGATCTGCAATCCCCGCGTCCTCGGCCCACAGCGTCTCGAGGTCGGTGTTGTAGCGCACGCCACTGGCGATAACCGCGTCCCGGAACGCGGCGTCCGGGATGAGCGGCAGAACGTCCCGAATCGGAACCCGCGCTCCCGGGTCCACGGGGTTGTTGTACTCGGGCCGATCCACCTGCGTGAGCGGAAACGGGCATCCGGCCAACAGCGGAACGAGAAGTACAACCGGCGCAGCCGCGACGAACGCCGTCAGCGCCGTTCGGAATCCTCGCCCGCGCCGGGAAACCATCAGTCCACCACCGCCAGGGAGATGCCGGACGCGTAAAGTCGGGTGCGGTCAGCCGCGACCACTGGAGGTCGTCCCACACCTACTGGGAGTCCGGGCTCCTGGTCAACGAGTACGGGAAGACTGCGTGGCGCTCCATCCAAATCGGCGATCACCGATCCCGGTCCCAACACCACGATCGTCGCGCGGTCGTCTGGCGGGGCGACTGCCATACGCTCCGCGATCCGTTCGGCGACGTCGATGTCACGCCCGTACTGTTCTCGGGCCCAGTCCCTGAGGTACGCCTCACCCGCCCGACTGTTGCGAACAAGGAGTGCCGATGACACAAGAGTCACCACGCCGCCAACGGCAATGCTCCCCCACTGAATCCACTCGGTGAGTTCCGCCTCGTCGTACAGGTCCTCCGCCTCACTCCGCAAACGCTCGGCGTCGGCTCCGGTCGTCGCCGCCTGGTACTCGGCATAGGTCGCATCGGCGTCGTCGGTAAGGGATCCCACCGCGTCGGTTGCCAGGAGATACCCGCCGTAGCCAGCACCGCCAAGGCCAACCGCCAGCCCGAGATACGGCCACGGGCGGCGCCTGCGTTGCTGGACCACCTCGGCCTCCTGCCGTGCCGCGTCGAACCTGCGCCGGTCGGTAGCCAGCGCACCGCGCACGTCGGCGAGGTCGAGCTGGCTGACGACCGCATCCATCGCGGACAGCGTCAGCTCCGCGTCGTCCCAGCGCGCTTCACCAAGCGCCTGCACCCAGCGCAGCCTGAGCAGATGGTACTGGGCAAGACCGTTCCGCCGAACGCGTTCGTCGACCAGAGGATCTCCGGCCCGATCAGCTGCGATTCTATAGGTCCCGGGAAGCAGATCCTCCGGCGCGCTCGGTGAACCGGAGCCGTCCCCGGTGCCAAATACCTCCGCCGGCGTCATGCGCACGAACTCCTCGTCGAGCTGCCACGCCGTTTCCAGGAGTTCCTGCTCCTGGCGCATCGCGTTGACCACCTCCGACTCCCGCGCCTGCGCCAGGAGGTTGCGACTTTCGCTGAGCGCTTCGAACGCGACCCGGAACTGATCGGGCTGACCGAGAAGATTTCGCGCGAGTTCGTGTCGGACACGGATCTCCTGCTGTTCGCGCCGCGTGACCCGCGGGAGTCCAAAGGAGAGTTCGATCGCTTCCCCGGGGCGAATCTGACGTTCGGCGGAATACACGAGCTGTTCTCGACCGGCGACCGTGACGGTGACGTCAAACCGGCGTGCACCGGTCAGAATCTGCGGGATCGAGCGCACCCGACTGCCGATCGGAATTCCATCGATCGCCACGGCGTAGTCCACGTCGTCCCTGGACGGCCGCAGGACAGCGGCGCCGAAGTCGACCTGATACCCCATGAGTGCGGACGACGCAAGAATCACCAGTTCATCGGCAGCGTCAATGATGTCAAAGGCGCCGAACGCCTGGCGACGCTCGCTTCCGAGAATCTGCCCCGTCGCGGCACTCCAGACGGAGGTTTCCAGTTCGATGCGTCCGTTTTCCATGCTGGAAATGCGTCCGATAACCGCGGCGTCCAGGCGTCGCCGCTCGGACAGCGAGCGGAGTTGCAGCGGCCCGTCGGGGGCGTAGGGGTTGATACCGGACATGTCCGGCGTTCCCACGTCGTAGCGTCCACCCAGCTGCAACGTGAGTCGGATCGTGTCGGTCATCGCGGCAGCGAGATTGTCCCACTGTTCCACATCGGTGGTGTTCACGAAGGGAACCACGGCGATCCGATCGACCCCCGCGGCGTTCAATGTCGCCGGTGCCGCATCCTGTCCCACGACCGGCTGGAGGGCGGCGAACACCAGCCATAGAGCCAGCATGACGCCGCCCGACGGCCGACGCCCCCGGCTCAAGTCCTGCTGCAGTGTGGAGTTCCTGCCGTCGGTGACGGCCGCATTACGCTGTATCGCGACGTGTTTTAATGACAATCGTCTCACCACCATCAGTATATAACGGAACGCCAAAGAGATCATACTTTCCAAGATAGTCCGGAAAACCGCCCGGGGCCTCCCCCAGACGGCCGCGGTAATCCTGGATCGTTCGATAGAGATCCATCGGCAGTACGATGGCGGTCACCCGTCCGCCGGTCTCACGCACGTGAACCACGCGGCCGTAGATCTCCGCGATGATTTCCTCCGCCCGCGGCGCGTCGCCGTCGGCGGAGGGGTTCTCGGTGTGGGATTCCACGGACGGTACGGCTCAGAACAACCAGTCGAGGAGGTTGTATTTCTGGAAAATCGAGACCGTGATCAATGACACCACCGCCATGATCTTGATCAGGATATCCAGCGACGGACCGACCGTATCCTTCAGGGGGTCACCGACCGTGTCGCCCACAACACCGGCGGAATGTGCTTCCGAACCCTTTCCGCCGTGGTGACCCTCCTCGATGTACTTCTTGGCATTGTCCCACGCCCCGCCGGAGTTGGCGGTGAACAGCGCCATCATGATCGCAGACAGGGTGGTTCCGATCAGAAGACCGCCAACGAACTCCGGTCCGAACACAAAGCCGCTCACGACCGGCGTCAGCACCGCGATCAGTGCCGGTGTCTTCATCTCCTTGAGGCTTCCGGCGGAGGAAATCTCGATGCACAACCGGTAGTCGGGACGCGATTCGCCGGTGAGGATCTTGGGATCCTCACGGAACTGGCGCCGGACCTCGTCGACCATCTTTCGCGCGGCTTTGGCAACTGCCTCGATCAGGATTCCCGAGAACAGGAACGGCAACGCCGCACCGACCAGACCACCGGCCAGCGTGAGGGTATTGACCATGTCCAGTACCAGGATGAACTGCCCCTGGGTGTTGTGGGGGCCCGCCTGGCTGTACAGGTAGCTGGCAAACAGACTCAGAGCCGCGAGCGCCGCGGAACCGATCGCGAAGCCCTTCCCGATCGCGGCAGTCGTGTTTCCCACGCTGTCGAGTTTGTCGGTGATCTCGCGCACCCGCGGGTCGAGCTTGCTCATCTCGGAGATGCCGCCGGCGTTGTCGGCGATGGGACCGTAGGTGTCCACCGAGACCGTGGCGGCGACGAAGCTCAGCATGCCGATCGCCGCCATGGCGACACCGTAGAGACCGGCAATCGCGTTGGCGCCGATAACCGCCGCCGCGAGCACCAGGATCGGATAGAACACCGACTTCATGCCGACGGCGAGTCCCTGGGTGATATTCAGCGCGTATCCCTGTCGGCTCGCCTCGCTGATCTTCTTGGTGGGGTTGTAGTCATAACTCGTGAAGTACTCGGCAAGCTGGCCGATGAGGATGCCGCTTACGATTCCGAGGACCGCCGCGAGCCACGGAGAGACCCACCCGAGACCGAATCCGGCGGCCGATACATTGAGCCCCTGAAAGAACCACCATGTCACGGCACCGGTTCCGACCAGGGTCAGGATCGCGCTGGTCCAGGTGGCAACGTTGAGCTCGCGGTGCGGGTTGTCGCTCGGCTTCTTGAGAATCAGGGTACTGATACCGACAACCGATGCGAGCACACCGATCGCTGCAAAGAGCATCGGATAGCTGACCAGCTTGGTCACGAGCTCGGCGCTGATCGAAACGGCCGCGTCGCTCACGGTGTAGAACATGTAGGCGGCCAGCACGATGCTCGAGATGATCGCACCAACGTAACTCTCGAGAAGGTCCGCACCGAGTCCGGCGACGTCGCCGACGTTGTCACCGACGTTGTCGGCGATGGTCGCGGGGTTGCGCGGGTCATCCTCGGGAATGTGGGCTTCGGTTTTGCCGACGAGGTCGGCGCCCATGTCGGCGGCCTTGGTATAGATACCTCCACCGACGCGGTCGAACATGGCGATGACCGAACACCCGAGGGCGTATCCCGAGACGGTCATCGTGAAGGGGATGAAATTGACCCCCAGCCAGTTGGTGATAATGACCAGATTGTCCGAGTGTGCCTGACCGAGGAACACGCCGAACACGAGGTACACCAGACCGAGTCCCAGGATCGAGAACCCCGCAACGCTGAGTCCCATGACGCTTCCGCCCTGGAAGGCGACTTTCAGCGTCGACCCCACATCGAACGTTTCGCGTGCCCGATTGGACACCCGGACGTTGGCGATGGTGGCGATCTTCATACCGATCCATCCCGCCGATGCACTCATGGCGGCACCGAGGAGGAAGGCAACCCCGGTGTACCACGAGACGATGACCATCAGGGCGACCATAATGAATACGGCGATCGAAAAGATGATCTTGTACTCATGACGGATGAAGGCGTCTGCACCTTCCTGGATCGCTCCGGCCAGCTCTCCCATGAGGGCTGTCCCGGTATCCAGTCGTTTGACTGCGGAAAAGTTGATCGCAGCAAACCCGAGCGCGGCAACAACAGCAACAGCGACAAATCCTAGCATTATTTCATCATCCTTGTCTTTGAGGGGATTTCTGTCACATGTATCGTACCATTTGCACCAAGTTGCACGCAATGATAAGTTTTGGACCGGCATGCACACGGTTACACGCGTCGACTGGACGTCCTACGCACCCGACGACCGGGCGGTACTCTGTTTTCTGCGCACCGACGGACAGGTGCTCCTGATCAGAAAGAAACGAGGCCTGGGCGCCGGCAAGGTCAACGCACCCGGCGGCAAAGCGGAATCCGGCGAACGCCCCGTGGATACCGCGGTCCGAGAGACGATCGAGGAGGTCGGCCTTCGTCCGCTGGACCCGGAACACTACGGTACGCTGCGCTTCGCGTTTCTCGACGGGTACCGATTGGAAGTCTACGTCTACGTGGCGTATCGCTGGGACGGCGATCTCGTGGAAACGGACGAGGCGCTTCCGTTCTGGGTAGCCGAGGACGGCATTCCCTTCAACGAGATGTGGGAGGACGACCGCTGCTGGCTTCCCAACGTCCTCGCCGGGGACCACGTCGAGGCCGAGATGGCGTTCGATGGCGACGAGATGGTCTGGTGGGACCTGCGTTTTGCCAGCGGGACTCAGCTGCGGGGCTCGCGATAGAATTCGTCGGCCCAGCGGGCCAGCACGAATCCGAGGTCGCTCAGGGCATTCAGGAAGCGAGAGACGAACGTTCGCTCGTATCCGCCTCGTTCGTGGATCAGGCGGACGATCGCCCGCTCCGCGCGACGAACAACCGTCCTGGCGCGGTCAAACTCGGCACCGATGCTGGTGTCGCCGGCGATGAAGAAACGCGGGGGAATCGTCACACGCCCCCGCCAGTAGGAAAACACGCGATCCAGTGTGGCGAGATCCTCGTCGCCAAGCGTCTCCAGTTCTTTCAGGTGCGGAGACCCCGGGGCTGCGGCGACAACGCCCCCGGCGATCAGCATCCGACGCTGGATCCATTCCAGGTCCGCACGAAGACGCACCTCCACGTCGTCCCGATCGCCGAGCAGGCTGCGACACACGCCGAGCGCGACCTGCGCCTCATCCAGTGCTCCGAGCGCCTCGAAGGCGATATCGTCCTTGAACCGGCGATCTCCGTCGATCAGCGTGCTGCGACCGTCATCGCCACCGCCGGTTCGAACCGGAGACTCGTCGTCAGTATTGCTCATGAAAGTCCTGGATCACCACGTTCTCACGGAGCTTACCCAGCGCTTTCTCCTGGATCTGGCGCACGCGCTCGCGGGTGATACCCAGAAAACGACCGGTTTCCTCCAGCGTATAGGGCCCTTCTCCACCAAGACCGAACCGGAGCTTAATGATCCGCATCTCGCGTTCGCTGAGCTGCGCGAGCACCTCGTCCAGCGTATCCTGCAACGTCAGATGGAATACCAGGTCGAAGGGCTGCGCCTGTTGGTCGTCTTCTATCACGTCCGAGAGACGGGTTGAGTTGTCGTCGTCGATCGGTACGTCGAGGGAGGTGGTGTCCTGGGAGAGTCGCTGAATCTCGTCGACCCGTCGCGACGGGATGTTCATGTAGTCCGACACTTCGTCGCTGATGGGGTCGCGTCCCAGCTCCTGGGTCAGGTGCTTGGCTACGTAGAAGCATTTCTTGATCGTGTTGAGCATGTGGACCGGGATACGAATCACACGCCCCTTGTCAGCGAGGCTCTTGATGATCGCCTGCCGGATCCACCACGTTCCGTACGTAGAAAACCGGCAGCCCCGGGTGTAATCGAACCGTTCCACCGCCTCGATCAGTCCGATGTTGCCCTCGTCGATCAGGTCCAGCAGTGAAAGCCCGCGGTGCTGGTACTTCTTTGCGATCGACACCACCAGGCGCAGGTTGGAGTTGATCATGCGCGTCTTGCAGACCCGCAGCTCCTCTTCCCGTTCCCGGGTCGTTACGGAGTCCGCAGGTTCCACCGATTTGAGCTCGCCGAGCTCTGTCCGCAGGCGCTGGATTCGCTCCCCGATCGTCTGTTCCTCGTCAACGGAGAGCAACGGATAGCTGGAAATCTGCTTCAGGTAGAACGCCAATGGATCGGAGTCGCCCGCATAGGTCTCCGATTCTGAATAGTGTGCCCGTGCCGCGCGATGCTGGGTGCCTGTGTGCCGACGCGATGATGTCGATGCCATTGCCGCCCCCTCATTTCTTACTTTTGATCACCAATCGTAGCACGCCGACGCGCAGATTCCAAACAGAACCGTACAAATAGATGGAACTACACGATTTGCACAGGCGTTGTTCACCCCCGAGGCGCGCGTTCGGGGTCAACAAAGAGATTGTTGCGCCACACCGAGAAGTACAGCGCAGGACCACCCTCCGTCGGGGAGACACCGACGGTGCCAAGAACCCGTCCGGCCTCCACCTCGTCGCCGACCTGCACGGTTACGGCGTCCTGGCCGCCGTAGACGTAGATGTACCCCTGCGCCGACTGCACGAATACCACGTTTCCGAAACTGGAATGGGGACCGGAATAGACGATTCGCCCGCTGGTAACGCTGCTGACCGGCGTCCCGCGCGCCGCGGAGATCATGACTCCGGGGAACTTCCCGTCCAGCGTTCGTCGACGTCCCGCCACCGGCCAGGCGCCACCGTCGTCATAGGTAAGAGGATCCACGACCGCCGCCGCCACCGGAATCGCCTGGGCGGGGTCATCCCCGGCACCGTCGTCGTCTTCCTCCTCAGCGCCATCGTCTTCCCCCGGGTCGGGAGAGGCGCTGTCGGCGACGTGGGTCGAGGCTGGATTCACCGCGGCAATTGCCGATCCATCACTCCCGGGTGGATCCGGTACCCGGAGATGCTGTCCGACCACGATCATCGAATCGTCGAGGTTGTTCATCTCGCGCAGCTCCGCCACGGTCAGTCCGTAGCGACGGGCGATGGAGTACAGCGTGTCTCCCTTGCGCACCGTGTACTGCCCCGGCACGGTGAGGACGGTGCCGGGAAGCAAAAGCTCCGGGGTTTCAATGCGGTTGGCGTCCATGAGGGCGTCAACGGACACTCCGTAGGTACGGGCAATCGCGTACAGCGTTTCCCCGTCCCGAACCTCGTGCCGGACCGTCTGGGCCGGGAGCGCGGCGATGGAGACGATCGTGACTGCGAGACAGATCAGTGTTGTTCTCATACGGCTCTTCCGCCTAGCTTGTCGGCAGTCCGGCGGTGGAAGTTGAGTGCCGCGACGGAAGGAAGGCTCAGGCCGCGGGCAGAACGCAGGAGAACAAAAAAGGTCGCAGCGTGTGCTACGACCTTTTTTGTTCTGTTGACCTGATGTCGGGCTGAGAGGATTTGAACCTCCGACCTCACCGTCCCGAACGGCGCGCGCTAGCCCCTGCGCTACAGCCCGAATGCGTAGGGGAACATACCAGAAGCGTCGGTGGTGGTCAACCCCATTTCGTTGACACCCACGGGGCCACGTGCTACCGTTTGCGCTCCACAACGTACGTCACAGGAAGGACATCGATACCGAATGGCAGAGCCCCGAAATCCCGAGAAAAAGACGCCCCGAAGCACGCACACGCGCAGCCGGGGGCTGTACATCGGAAGCCTCATTATCCTGGCAATCGTCATTGTAACCTTCATCGGTGCGCCGGTCGTTACACGAACCGCCGGACGCAGTCACCTGGTATTCGGTCGCTACGGCAACGAGGAGATCAGGTACCAGCCCGGCAACTTCTTCGCCCGACAGTATGAGGCGATTGCCCAGTCCCTGCGCGATTCCGGAAACCAGGCAAACCTCGAGCTCCAGCTTCGCATTGCGTGGCGGGAAGCGTTCAACCGCGCCGTCCTGCACACCGCGGTCCTTCAGGCCGCAGACCGCGCCGGCATGGACGTGTCCTCCGAGCGCGTCGATGAGCTGATCGCCTCCGACCCGCGCTTTCAGGTGAACGGTCGGTTTGACACCCAGGCCTACCAGAACATCGGCAATCAGGAGCGGTTTCAACTGAGGAATTACCACCGCGAAAGCGCGATTTTCGACCAGGTGATCCGCGACGTGCTGGCGGGAGCAGAGAGCTCCGACGGCGAGAAGCAGTTCGTCGCAGAGATGAGCGGTCCGGAACGCTCCTTCGAGGTCGTCCGCTTTCCGTTTACCGAGTTTCCCGCTGAGCAGGTCCGGACGTTCGCTACCGAGAACGACCAGCTGTTTACCACCCTCGATCTCGCCGTCGTCACGCTGGGCAGCGAAGACGAAGCGAGTCAGATCCGCGAGCAGGCGCTTCAGCCGGGAAACCCGATCGGGGACCTTGCCCGGACCTACTCGCGGGACCTGTACGCGGACCAGGACGGCCAGATCGGCCCCGTGTACGGATACGAGCTGCAGCAGGAACTGACGAACCCCGATGACCTTCAGAAACTGCTGGACCTTCAACCGGGGGACACCAGTGAGCCGCTGGAGACCACCGCGGGGTGGGCGTTCTATCAGGCACTGTCGGCACCCGCTCCGTTCGACCCGCAGGCGGATGGCGCGATCGCCGATGTCCGAACGTACATGCAGAACTTTGAGCAGGGCCGGATCCAGGACTACGTTCGAGCCGAGGCGGAGTCGTTCGCCACGCAGGCTCGCACCGACGGGTTTGCGACCGCAGCAGACGGAGCCGACCGAACGATCCTGAACACGCCGTTCTTTCCGATCAACTACGGCAATATCCAGCTGTTCGGTCAGCTGCAGAGCGCGCAGATCCCCGACCTCGCCGACGCCGCGTACCGTCAGGGTTTCTTCGAGAGCGCCTTTGGCCTCGCCGCCGACGAAATCAGCGATCCGGTGGTCCTGCGGCAGTCGGTGCTCATCATGCGCCTCCGGGAGGAACGGCCGGCTCAGGAGTCCAACGTGGCGTTCATTCGCGACTACTACGGCTCCCTCGAACGGCAGTTCAAGAGCGACGCCCTGCAGACGGCGTTTGTCGACGACCGCCGTCTCGAGGACAACTTCGCCCAGGCATTTAACCGCTACGTGCTTGGCCCCAACTCCAACTGAGGGCCGCCGTGGCGGGAACCACCTCGCGCGTTGAGATCGTGACCGGCCCCCAGGGGCCGGTTATTTACGCCGATGGTCGCCCGCTCACCGGTCCGGACCCGGCGGCATCGATCCGCCGGCGTCTCCCCGTCCCCACCGAGATTGCGCCCCAGACCCTGGTAATTCTCTGCTCACCGCTTCACGGCGACGCCGTTGATGAATGGCTCGCTCGTGTTCCGGAGACCTGCGCGGTTCTGGCGGTTGAGCTGGACGACGATCTCGGCAGGGTGACTCGTCCCTGGCATCCGCCGGCGTCGTCCCGCCGCTTCGTCTACGCCACGGGAACGTCGGCGGCCGTCACGGCCGGTGAACACCTGATCCGTACAACCGGGCTCCGGCGGGTTTCCACGGTGTACCTTACCGGTGGCGCCCGCCTCCACCGCGACGGATATCTCCGGCTGGAGGAGCAGCTTGTGGACTCCGCCATGCGGTTCTGGCAGAACCGCGGAACGGAGATCCGTCTCCTGCGGCGCTGGATGTCCAATGTGGTGCGAAACGCCACCCTCGCTGGATTGCCGGTCGATGCGCTCCGCGGCCGGATCCCGCGGCGGGCGGTACTTGTCGGCGCCGGACCGTCCCTGGAAGACCATCTCGGGGAGCTGCGTCGTCTGTTTCCCGCCTACGGTCGGCGCCACCGGGCGGATGTCTCACTCGTGGCGCTGGACACCGCGTTGCCGACGCTCGCGGCTGCCGGCGTCACCCCCGACATGGTCGTGGCCATGGACGGTCAGCTTGCGAACGCCGCCGATCTCCTCCCGTGGCGATGGGAGAACACCGCGTTCCTGCTCGACGCAACGGTCCATTTCAGCGTTCCGCGTCGGGTTCCCGCGGATCGGCGATTCTGGTTTGTTTCGCGGTTCTCAGAGAACGCACTGTTCCGGGATCCGGAGCTCGCGGAGCTCCTTGCGGGGTTTCCGGTGCTGCCGCCACGCGGATCGGTTGCTCCCGCGGCGCTCCACCTTCTCACCGAGCGTCTCGGCGTGCGCGCCGTGTTCTGTGTGGGGATCGATTTCTGGTACCGTCCGCCGAAAACGCACGCCCGCATGAGTCCCGGTGACCGCGCCGTCCGACGGTCCACCTCGCGGCTGACACATCGCGACGGTCACGATCGCGTCCTGGCGAGGCCCTGGCGCGCGGTGACACTGCGGGACGGCAGCGTACGCCCCGGCGACGCCGTGCTTGCGGACCAGGCACGTCTGTTGAGGCAGAGCGTCGAACGCCTTCCGGGGTCATTCTTCCATGCTGCCGGCGCCGAGGGGCTCACCATCGGAAGCGATGCGTTCCCCGGCGACGCCCCTGTAACGCGGTGGCTGGAACTGGAGTCGAGCGCCCCGGTAACCGGCGACGCTCCACCGGCACCCGGCCCGGATCCCGACGATGACACTGCCGCGGCACGGCGCCTGACGGCGCTGCGTGCCCTTGTTCTACGCCTCACGGACCAGGAGTCTCGTCTTGCCGACCCCGCCGCCGCTGCCTACCTCGACGCCGGACTGGACTGTGCTGTGATGGATTTGCCGCAGTGGCCGCTGATGACGCTGCGCCGCGACTGGATCGAACTGCACCGCCCGCGCATCCTGCGGGCGGTTCGGGACCTCAGGCGACGTGCCGAACGGGCGCTGCACTGCGCCGCAGAGTGAGTCCCGCGCCAACGGAAGTGGCTATTCCTCCGGAGTCCCCCGAAGAACGGACAAAAACGCGGACTGCGGGAGTTCGACGTTCCCGACCATCTTCATCCGCTTCTTGCCTTCCTTCTGCTTTTCCAGCAGTTTCCGCTTCCGCGAAATGTCGCCACCGTAACATTTCGCGGTAACGTCCTTGCGCAGAGCGGGAATCGTCTCGCGGGCGATAATCTTTGCCCCGATCGCTCCCTGGATCGGAATCTTGAACTGCTGTCGCGGAATCTCGTTCCTCAGCTGTTTGCACGCGGCCCGCGCCCGCATCTCGGCGTTTCCGCGATACACGAGCATGGACAGGGCGTCCACGCTGGCTCCGTTCACCAGGATGTCCAGGCGGACCAGATCGACGGGGCGGTAGTCGAGCATCTCGTAGTCGAACGATGCGTAGCCCCGGGAGAGCGATTTCAGGTTGTCGTAGAAATCGAAGAGCACCTCCGACAGCGGCATCTCAAAGATGACCTCAACACGGGAGGTATCGAGATAGATCATGTCCTTCTGGATTCCGCGACGATCGTTGCAGAGCGTCAGCATCTGCCCCAGAAACGTGTCCGGGGTGATGATCGACGCCTTGATATACGGTTCGCGCGATTCCTGGACCGTTCCGGACTCGGGGAACTCAAGAGGGCTGTTCACCGATACCTCGGTTCCGTCCACAAGCGTTATGCGATACTGAACCGACGGTGCGGTGATCACGAGGTTGAGATCGAACTCACGCTCCAACCGTTCCTGAACCACTTCCAGGTGCAGCATACCGAGAAATCCGCACCGGAACCCGAATCCCAGCGCCGCTGAGTTGTCCTTCTCGAAGACGAGGGAGGCGTCGTTGAGCTTGAGCTTGTCCATCGCCCGGATCAGCTCCTGGTAGTCGTTGCTGTCCACCGGGTAGATCGAGGAAAAGACGACCGGTTTGACCTCACGGAAACCCGGAAGCGGCCCATCGCAGCGTTTGTCCGGACGCGTCACCGTGTCGCCGACCCGCACGTCGCGGATCGTTTTTATCCCGGCAATAATGTAGCCGACATCGCCGGCGGCCAGCTCCGGAACCCGTTCAAGCGTGATCTTGAACTTTCCGGTTTCCTCCACCTCGTACTGCGCGCCGTTGGACCACATTTCGATCGTGTCTCCGGGTTTGATACTGCCGTCGAATACGCGGATGTGGACCACGACACCGCGGTACGGGTCGTAGTGGCTGTCGAACACGAGTGCCTGAAGGGCCCGGTCCGCATCCCCCGAAGGCGGCGGAATACGCGCCACCAGCGCCTCCAGCAGCGCGTCCACGCCGAAACCGGTCTTCCCGCTGACCTGAATCACCTCGTCGGGGTCGAGACCCAGATCGTGTTCGATCTGGTGAAGACACATGTCTACGTCCGCGGCGGGGAGGTCGATCTTGTTGAGAACGGGGATGATCTCCAGGTCGTGTTCCAGCGCCAGGTAGAGGTTACTGAGCGTCTGTGCTTCCACGCCCTGGGCGGCATCGATCAGCAGTATTGCGCCTTCGCAGGAAGAGATCGCCCGGCTGACTTCGTAGGAAAAATCGACGTGTCCCGGCGTGTCCACCAGGTTGAGACGGTATTCCCGACCGCCGATTTCCATCGGCATCGTTACCGCCTGGCTCTTGATCGTGATGCCGCGTTCCCGTTCGATGTCCATCGAGTCCAGCAGCTGATCGTGAAAATCGCGGTCTTCCACGATGTGCGAGCGCTGGATGAAGCGGTCCGCAAGCGTAGATTTTCCGTGGTCGATATGCGCGATGATACAGAAGTTGCGAACGAATTCGCGTGTGACGTGTGAACTCATGAAGCTCCGTTGTACTACGGAGAACGGACCGTGTTCAAGTTGAGTCGATCGTCCGCCGCACAACCTGAAGGAGTTCCGCCGGCTCGAACGGTTTCATGAGGCTCGCCGCCTGACCGGCTTCCAGTTGTTCACCGGTGAGAACCAGCACGACCGCCACGTCCAGCACTTCGCGGTACCGACGGACGATCTCCGCACCGCTGAGGAACGGTGCGGAAAGATCGCTGATTACCAGCCGCGTCTCGGCGTTCCGCTCGAGCATGAGCAATCCGTCGCCCACCGACCGTGCCAGAAGCGGGGTATAGCCGCGGCTGCGAAGCACACGCGCCATGAGCGTGCGCATCGCCTCTTCCTCCTGGACGACAAGGATCGCTCCGCTTCCGGACTCCTCGATCTCGGGCCCGCCGGGGCGGTCGGCGGAGGGCTCGACGGGATCCACACACGGCAGGTACACCGCAAAGGTCGTCCCGTGACCGACCGTGCTCGCCACATCGATCGCACCACCGCTCTCATCCACCGCGGAGTAGACCGTTGCGAGCCCGAATCCACTGCCGTTTTCGGACTCCTTTGTGGTGAAAAACGGCTCGAACACGTGGGGAAGGTGCTCGGGACTGATACCCTCACCGGTATCGGTGACTCGCAGAACCAGGTACGCCCCCGGTTCGATCGTTCGCGTCAGGGTCGCCAGGGGTCGCTCGAGGTGAATCACCTCGCTGGATAGCGTGATCTCACCGCCGTGGCGCATCGCGTCCCGAGCGTTCAGCAGAAGGTTGAGCACCACCTGCTCAAATCGCGTGCGATCGATCCGGATCGCCGCATCCCCCGCCCGCCGATGCAGGTGAAGACTCACGTATTCCGGCATGAGCCCCTCGATCATGGTGCGGTTCTCCGAGAGCACCCGGTCCGGCTGAATCCGTTCGGCGTTGAGGTGCTGTACGCGACTGAAGGTCAGAAGCTGCCGCGTGAGCTGCGCCGACCGGCGTGCGGTCTGGTAGATGCCGTCCACGTTGCGCAGAATTTCGCCCAGATCCGGGTGTTCAGCGAGATCGTCAAGGACCAGTCTGGTGTACCCCATGATCACGGTGACCAGATTGTTGAAGTCGTGGGCAAGCCCCCCGGACATGCGTCCTACAGCGTCCATGCGCTGCGCGTGCGCCAGTTGCTGGTCCTTCTGTCGCAGGGCACTCTCGTTCCGGATGCGCTCGGTAATATCCCGCAGAACCCAGACCGTCGCTCCACCCAGGGAGGTGGAACGCTCCTCGAGCACGGAGACACTCAGCTCGACAACGGTGTCTTCCCGCATCCGGGGCGACCACCGTACCGGTCCCGGACTGTTCACCGCCGCCCGACGGATATCCTCCGGTATCAGGGAGTCGATGCCGGCGTCGTCCGTCGCCCGGAGAATCTGTTTCGCGATTCCGTTGGCGTAGCGAATTGCGCCGTCCCGGTCACTCACCAGTACGCCCGAATCGATCGACGCCAGGACGCCGGAGAGAAGCCCCTCCCGCGACCGGATCTCACGCTCCATACGATTGCGATAGAGGGCCAGGACCACCGCAGTCCGCAGCTCCCGGGCCTCGAAGGGCTTGATAATGTACGCGAACGGTTCGCTGATTTTCGCACGGTCCAGCGTTTCCTCGTCGGCGTAGGCTGTCAGCAGAATGACCGGAAGCTGAAACTCCTCACGAATGATTCCGGCTGCGGTTACACCGTCCATCTCACCCTGCAGATGGATATCCATAAGCACAAGATCGGGCGAAGTCCCCGCGGCGGCCCTCGCCCGCAGCGCCTCCAGCACGTCCTCGGCGGCGGCAAAACTGCCCCCGACGGTGTAACCCAGCCGCTGCAGATGAACCCGGATGTCGAGGGCAACGATCTGCTCGTCCTCGACCACGAAGATTTCCTCGCCGGTCGCGGACCGCGGTTCACTCAAGACGCAGCCCGAGTTCGCGCATGAGAGCGAAAAGTTTTTCCCGCTCGATCGGTTTTACCAGGTAGGAGTCGGCCCCACCCTGGTAGTACGCTTCCACCACGTTCTTGGGATCTTCCAGCGCCGTCGTCATGATGACCTTCACCTGTTCCGCTGCGTGCACCCCGATCCGTTTTTCGACGGCGCGAATCTCGCGCAACGCGGTCTGGCCGTCCACGTTCGGCATCATGATATCAAGGAGGATGAGCCGATAGGGGTCATTCTCCTCCCACGCAAGACTGAATGCCTCAATGGCCTCCTGTCCGTCGACGACGACGTCGCATCTGGCGAGGTCCCGAAGCATCATCTGCAGGTATCGCCGTCCCCCGAAATCGTCCTCAACGATCAGTACGCGCATGTTCGGACTTCCGCTCATCACACCAACTCCTCTTCGATCTGCGACAGAAGCTTCGCCATCGTGTTCGTATCGCCCCGTCGGAGCGCCAGCATCATCCGGAAACTGGCTTCGGCCATTCCCGGGGTCGTCGGAACCGCACGGAGCTCCTGCAGCCGCAATCGCGCCGTCTCCAGCTCCCCGCGGTCCACGAGATCCTCCAACTCCGCGATCGCCGAACGGGTCGTTTTCACCTGCCGTTCGCGAACAACGCGACGGAGCATCGCATCGACCGCCTCCGGAGCCACCGGTTTCGTCAGGACCGCGTCAAAACCGGCGGCAGCCCCGCGACCCGCCACCGCTTCGGCGGCGTGCCCGGTGAGTGCCACCAGAGCGATATCCACAGCGCTGCCGCCGCCGTCGCCGGCACGGATCCTGGATGCAAGCTCCCACCCATCCATATCGGGCATCTCGATGTCCAGAATGGCACAGTCGAACGCTTCGCCGCTCAGGGCAGCCAGGGCCGCCTCGCCGGACACAACCGGCGTCACGAGGTGACTTCGTCCCTCCAGGATGCGTTGATGGACAAGGAGATTGCCCCGGTCATCGTCCACCAGGAGAACCTGCAACGGCGTAGAGGCGTGACCGGAGGGCGCCATTCCCGTTGCGTTCCGCCCGGCTGCATCGGGCCCGCCACGTCCGCGCCCGTCGCGGGCCGTTGCCTCGTCCGCCGCACGCGGAACGGCGCCGTCCAGGGACAGCGTCTCCAGAATCCGGATCACCGACGCCGGCTCGGCGATCACGCGATCACCGCCGTGTTCCGCGTGCGCTGCCCGTCCCCGAACACGGCGCAGGGGCAACACGCTCACCACGGTCGACGCCGACGGATTTTGTTCGATCTCCCGCGCGACCACGACGACGCCGGTGTCGGAGAGTCCCGTGAACAGCGCCTCCGCGGTCCGGAGTTCCACCGCCACACCCAGATGGCGACACCACGGCTCCCAGGCACGGAACAACAGCCGGTCGTCGGTGACGGCGATCGAAACGGCGTTGACCACCTCCGGGAGGCGGAGCTGCGTCGTCTCCGGAAGATCCGCCTCCGAGAGCGGCAGTTCCACGGAGAACGAGCTGCCGTGGGCCGGAACCGACGCCACGGAGACGGTGCCTCCCATCGCCTCGACGAGGCGGCGAACGATCGCCAGTCCAAGCCCCACGCCACCGGCGTTCCGCGTCGCCGGCTGCTCCACCTGACTGAAATCGTCGAAGATGCCCGCCTGCTCCGCCTCCGGTATGCCACGGCCCGTGTCCTCCACCACGACCCGGAGACCACCACCGTCGGGCACGCCCGCGGTAACCGCGACGTGCCCCGCCGACGTGAATTTCAGCGCATTGGACAGCAGGTTGCGAACGATCTGCGTCAGGCGTGATTCGTCACCGTACACCGCCCGTGGCGTTGCAGGGTCAACGATCGTCACCATCCGCAGTCCGCGCTCCTCGGCTTCCACCGCGTGACTCCGTACCGTCTGTTCGATCACGGTCACCGGGTCAAACAGATCGCGCCGCAGCGTCATCTTACCGGACTCGAAACGCGCATGGTCCAGGATATCCCCCACGAGGGTGTTCAGCTGTCGCGCGGCGCCATCAAGTATCTGCAGATATTCCTCGACGGGCCCCGAGCCGGCGACATCGCGGATAAGGCCTGACATCCCCATGATGCTGTTCAACGGCGTCCGCAGCTCATGGCTGACCCGGGAAAGGAAATCACTTTTGGCGGTCGCCGCCGACTCCGCGGCCTCCTTCGCCGCGATCAGGCGGCGGTTGTACTCGAGATCGGTTGAGACATCGCGAATGACCACAACGCGGGCGCTTTCCACGGAGTCGTCGCTCGCCAGCGTGGTCGTGGTGATCGCGACGACGCGGCGTGTCCCGTCGGCCGACTCCAGGTCGAACCAGTCGGCCGCGGCGCCCTCGTGTTTGGCCACCCGCGTGCGGAGGACCTCCGACAGGGGCTGTCCCGAGACCTCGGAGAACGGTCTCCCCGTGAACGCTTCCGCTGCCTGGTTCATCAGAATCACCCGGTCGTCGTGATTCGTGGTGATCACGCCTTCGGCGATGTTGTTCACGGTGACGTCCAGGAGCATCCGACTCCGCCGCAACTCCTGCTCCGCGCCGTGTTTGTACAGCGCAAGCTCGATCGCGATCGCCAGTTCACGCTCCTGAAACGGTTTGAGGAGATAACCGTAGGCCTGCGACCGTTTCGCCCGCTCCAGGCTTTCGCCATCGGAGAACGCCGTCAGGAAGATCACCGGCACATTGCAGTCCCGTTGGATTCGGTCGGCCGCCCCGATTCCGTCGATCTCACCCCGCAGCTGGATATCCATGAGGACCAGGTCAGGCTGTTCGTTGGCGGCGAGTTCGATCGCGGCGGCCCCCGTGCCGGCCTGGCCCACGACGTCGAACCCCATGATTCGCAGACGGTGCTCCAGGTCGAGTGCGACGATGCTTTCGTCTTCGACGATCAGAATGCTAGTTGCCATGACGCCCCGCGCGCGAGAGAATTGCCCGCGAAATCTTCCCGAGGGCTACCGACTCGTCGACACCGCCGCGTTTGACTGCCTCGTTGGGCATGCCGTACACCACGGAGGTAGCCTCATCCTGGGCGAAGGTGTACGCGCCGGCGTCGTGCATTTCCCGCATACCCATGGCGCCATCGTCACCCATTCCCGTCATGATCACCCCGATCGCGTTCGGACCCGCCGAACGCGCCGCGGACCGGAAGAGGACATCAACCGACGGCCGGTGGCGACTGACGAGAGGGCCCTCCCGGATTTCCACGTAGTAGCGTGCGCCACTGCGTTTCAGCACCATGTGACGATTGCCCGGTGCGATCAGGGCGTGGCCGGTGAGAACGGAATCGTTGTTCTCCGCCTCCTTGACCGTGATCTCGCACAGCGCGTTAAGACGCTGGGCAAAGGCCGCCGTGAACTTCTCCGGCATGTGCTGGACCACCACAATCCCCGGCGCGTTGAGCGGCATCGCCTGCAGGATCTCCCGGAGCGCCTCGGTGCCGCCGGTGGAGGCCCCGATACACACGATCTTTTCCGTTGTCTCCGGAACGCGCCGTCCATCGGGGGGCGCGATCACCACATCGGCGTTTCGCTTTGGTTCGATCTCCGTCAGACCGAGGGAACTCCGGGGAGCGGGGGACGGTGGCCGCGACCTCGATGGCGGCGCTGCCGGTGCGGCCGGAGCCCCCGGCAACCGGCGCAGTCCGTGACGACTGGCGTACGCTGCCCGCACGGCGTCGTAGACGCGGACCCGCGATTCCTCGAGGAACCGCTTGGTTCCCATCTTCGGCTTCTCGACGATCTCCACTGCCCCGTACTCGAGCGCGGTCAGGGCGTTTGCGGATCCCGACTCCGCCATCGAGGAACAGACCACCACCGGCAAGGGATGCTGCGTCATCAGGTGCTTCAGGAAACTCAGGCCGTCCATACGCGGCATTTCGATATCGAGAGTGATGACGTCCGGAACAACCGTGGTGAGTTTCTTCGCGGCGATGTACGGGTCGGCGGCCGTCGCCACCACCTCGAACTCGGGGCTGTCCTCGAAGAGCGCGGCAAGCGTCTGGCGGACAACGGCGGAGTCGTCGACGATCATCACACGAATCCGATCAGCCATAGAACAGCCCCTCTCCCTCGTCCGGACGCCGGTATACCGTTGGCGCCACCGACTCCACCGGCAGGTCCATACCGGCGAGTGTCTCCGAATGTCCCAGAAACAGGTAGCCGCCCGGAAGCAGGTACTGGTACAGCTTCCGCAACAGCTCGGCCTGCCGGGGACGTTCGAAATAGATGATCACGTTGCGGCAGAATATCGCGTGGAACCGGTCGCGGATCGGAAAATGTGGCGCCATGAGGTTCATCCGGTGGAACGTCGCCCGCTGCCTGAGCTCCGGCTTGACCCGGACGAGCTCAGAACCGCGGTCACGACTCCTGAGGAAATAGCGCTTGCGCAACTCCGGCGCCACCGGATCGATCCGGTGGACGGGGTACACGGCCGTGCGGGCGGTCGCCAGCACCGCTGTGGAGATATCGGTTCCCAGGATCCGGAAGTCGAAACGCGGATTGTTGCGTCGGAACTCCGCCATGACGATGCCCATTGTATACGCTTCCTCACCGGTGGAAGACGCTGCGGACCACGCTTTGAACACCCCCGTCCGTGAACCCTGCTCCCGGGTCAGGAACTCCGGCAGGACGTGGTCCTCGAGGAATCCAAAATGATCCGCCTCACGGAAAAAGTCGGTCTTGTTGGTCGTAACGACGTCGATCATGTGAATGATCTCGTCGCCCTCGTGGTCGAACACGTGCTGGAGATAGTCGTCGAACGACGTCAGAGCCAGCGCCCGCAGTCTCTTCTGCAGGCGACTCTCCAGCATGATCCGTTTGCCGGGCGGCATCTTGATGCCGACCTCTCCCTCGATGAAACGGCTCAACCGGTTGAACTGACCGTCATTAAGCGTTGCGGAGCTCATGTCCCTTCCCCGCAGCCAGACGCTGCACGTCCAGGATCAACGCGACATCCCCGTCACCAAGAATCGTGGCCCCGCTGACACCCTCCACGTGCTGATACACCTGTCCGAGATTCTTTATTACCGTCTGGTGGTCGCCGATCACCGCGTCCACCACAAAACCGACCGTGCCGATCCCGGTCTCAACCACCACCGCCTGCTCGATCTCCGGCCGGTCCGCGGCGATACCGAACTCCCGACGCAGGTCGATGACAGGAAGCAACGTTCCCCGGTTGGCGACGACGCCGTCGTCCTCACGACCCCGACGATACTCGATGCATTCCTCCACGTTCGACAGCGGCACCACGAAGCGTTCGCCGCCGATCCGTACCAGCAGTCCGTCGATGATCGCCAGGGTCAGCGGAATGGACATGACGATGGCGGTTCCTTCTCCCGGGGTTGATTCCAGGGAGACGGTGCCGCCGATGTTCTCCACCTCCTTGCGTACGACATCCATGCCGACGCCACGGCCCGACACGGTCGTCACGGCCCCGGCGGTGGAGAATCCAGGGGCAAACACCACATCCAGGAGGTCGCTGTCCGAAATCTGGGCGTCTGCCGAGATGACCCCGCGCTCTACCGCTTTTTCCCGGATCCGGTCCCGGTTGAGTCCCGCGCCGTCGTCCTCGATCCGGACTTCGACGTTGGCACCCACGTGCCGCGCCCTGAGCGCCACCGTGCCGGCCGACGGCTTCCCCGCTGCCCGCCTGACCTCCGGCATCTCGATTCCGTGGTCGATGCTGTTGCGGATTACGTGGACCAGCGGATCGTGCAGCCGTTCGATCACCGTTTTGTCCAGCTCCGTCTCACCACCCTCGGTTACCAGCTCCACGTCCTTCCCGAGTTCCCTGGACAGGTCCCGCACGAGACGGCGAAAACGGGAGAAGCTCGTGGAGATGGGGAGCATTCGAATGCTCATCGTGTGATCCCGGAGTTCGCCGACCAGGCGCTCGAAATTCTCACTGATCGTGGACACCTCGCCCCCCATGCCGGACACGGTCTGGGTGAGCCGCGCCTGGAGTGTGACGAGTTCGCCCACCAGATCCACGAGTTCGTCGAGCTTGTCCGACTGCACGCGGATACTGGAGGCCGCCGCCTCGGTCTGCACCTTCTGACGCGTCCGCCGGACGTGTTCCTGTTCCTGCAGCGCGGTTTCCACCTCGTACTCGTCGACACCCCGCCCCACGAGCACTTCGCCCAGGCGTTTCTGACCGGACACCGCCTCCCGGACGACGTCCTCGTCCACCACGCCGCGATCCACGAGGATCTGCCCCAGCCGCTTGTACTCCCCTTCGTCCGAAAAATCGATCTCGTCGATCAGCCGAACGGTGAGTTCGCACTGGTCCTCAACGAACATGAACACATCGCGCACGGCACCCGAACCCTGGGACGTCGTGACGAAAATGTCCCACGACACGTGCGCCTGATGCAGTTCCGGTGCGTCAAACGCGGGAATACCGCGGGTATCTGCCACGACCGTACAGTCTCCGAGTTCGTGGAGTTCGGAGAGCAGCAGGAGTGGATTGGTTCCGTTGACACCGATATCGGGATGCGGCACAAACCTGATGTGCCAGGTTGCCCGTACACCGCTGTCGGTTGCTGCCGTCGCGGTGGGCAGCGGGTCACCGAGCGCCTCGTGGCCACCGATCACCTCCGTCGATACATCGGCGTCCAGCGAGAGTGGCTCACGTTCTTCGCCCCGCCCAACGGCGACGACGTGATGAAGGCGATCCATGAGGTCGCGGGACCGTTTCGGAATCGACGGATCATCCGGTTCCTCCAGCATTCCCCGAATGTGATCGCGCGATTCCAGCGTAAGGTCTATCAGCTGCCGTGAGACGCCCAGCCGTCCGTTGCGGACGTCGTCGAGCATCGTCTCGACGTGGTGGGTGAACTCGGAGATCTCGTCAAACCCGAACATCGACGCCGATCCCTTGATCGTATGCATGGACCGGAACACGGCCGAGACGAGATCGACGTCATCGGGACGATCCTCGAGTTCCAGGAGTGCCTGTTCGAGGTTGTTCAGGAGTTCATAGGCTTCTTCGCGAAAACTCTCCTGGAAACCGTCAAGCATCGCTGTCGTCGCTCCCGGCGTCGCCAAACTCGTGCAGCGCGGTCTCCAGTTCCCGGCCGTCCCGCACCACCGCGCTCACGAAGCCACCCTCGTACAGGCGGCGGGCGACGTGCTCCGGGACGTCACCGGTGAGGTGTAACTCGCGGCCCACGCCGTCGGCGTGACGTCGCGCTGCGTAGAGGAGTTGCACGCCGTACAGATCGATTTCCTCGACCAGGCCGAGGCTCAGCAGGACCAGGGAACGTTCCTCCAGGGCCGCCGCGATCTGCGTTCGATGTTCATGAAGGGTGGAGAGCACCACCTCTCCCGTGAGACTGACAACTTTGACCTTCGTGCTCATATCTTTGTGAATCCTTTGGTCCCGGGACTACTATAGTACACTGTCTCTGAAAACGCACATGTGTCCCGGCGGGACGTACGGAATCCCGGGCGATTGTTCGCCGCCGACGAGGAGACAGATGCGGTGCGGGCTGGCCCCACTCAGAGGAACGAATCGGTCTCCAGGAACGCGCCGAGCTGTACCCCGGACTCGAGGAACCCGGCCTTCCGTTTCTTGATTACGATCTGAATGAACGCGGCACGGAGATCCCGGTCCACACGCCAGTCACGCAGTGCGAACGGGTCGTCTACGGACAGGCTGGATTCGTCGGCGATCGAGCCGGGCTGGACGCCGGTAATGACAAAGTCCGGCCCCCAGGGGGCCGCGGAGACGCGGTCGACATCCATCCCGTACAGAACGGGGAACAACGCCTCGATCGGCTGACGCTCCAGGGCGTCCTCCACGGGGCTGTAGGGGCGCTGATCGGTCGCCAGGAGACGCCGCGTGGTGTGCACGCTGCCGTCGGCTGCGGTCCGACGCCACACGGTGGAGAGAACGCTGTCCGACGCAACACCGAGGAGCACGTCCTGCGCACCGGCGAGCGTGTCCACGGCGGTCCCCTCGATCTCCGTCAGGACCATGCCTGCCTGAATGCCTGCCCTGTCCGCCGGCGATCCCGGAGCGACGTACGCAACCTGAAGCCCGTGGTCGACCTCGAACACCGAGATGCCGATCCAGGCGTGCGTAACCTCGCCGTCTTCAAAGAGCCGCGGGAAGAAGTGCCGAATCCAGTACGAGGGAATCGCAAAGTTGACCCCTTCGAACTGTTCGAGGCCGGCGAAGACAACCCCGGCAACCTGGCCATCGGGCAGAACGAGGGGACCACCGCTGTTTCCCGGGTTGATCGGAACGTCTACCTGTACCGCCTCGCCCATCTGCAGAAACCGTCGCCCCGATGCCGAGACGATCCCGGAGGTGACCGTACTGTCCAGGCCGCCGGGCGACCCCAGGGCGAGGACCCGTTCTCCCGGTTCAAGCTCCCGCGTATCGCTCAGGGAGAAAACGTACTCCGGATCGACCTCCACCTTCAGGAGCGCGAGGTCGAAGATTCGGTCGTATCCGACCACCCGGGCGGGAATCCGCTGGTCCGGCCGTCCCGGCAGTTTCACGAACAACCGAGAGTACCCCTCGTATTCCGGGTCGACTTCGCTGGATATGACGTGATAGTTGGTCAGGAGATATCCCCGGGGATCGACAAAAAAACCGCTGCCGATGACACGGTCGGGAACCCCAACGCCCTGTTCGAGACGAATCCCGCGGTTTACCCATACCGTCACGGTTCCGCGCAGCATCTCCGCGGCGCTGTCCACCACCGCGGTCCCGCCACCGCCGGAGGTGGCAGCGTCACTGCCGTTGGCGGCGATACGCGAAAGACGCCTCACCGCCTCGTCGTGGTTCAGCGTTCCCGCGACATCGAGGAAGCGCGCCACCTGCGCGCTGTCCAGGTCGCCGAGCGTCGATCGTCTCAGGAGCAGATAGAGCGCCAGAACCGGCTCACCGGCATCCAGCTCCGCCAGGGACCAGTCGAGCAACAGCTGGTCGCGGGACGCGATACCGTCGGTCGCGTCGACCGCCAGCCCCAGTTCCAGCGGGTCACCGCCCAGACGTCGCAGATTGTGTTCCGCTGCGACCGCAGTCCGATAGTCCCGGTCCGCTACGGCTGCGCGGTACCGATCGCGTTCGTCCTGGATGACACGCTCGAGGAACGTGCGCGTCTCCTGGTCATCGAGGAACCCACGGTCGCGGCCCTGAGTAACGGTGTTGACCGCCTGAATCGGTCGATCGCTGTCGAGGCGTGCCTCCACGGCATCGACAAGGAGGCCTGCGCGGGTGAACGTCCTGTCCGGTACCGGCGGCGAGGTCTCGCACGCCGAGAACGCCAGCATCGCGGCGACGACGACGGTGGAGGCACGGAGGATGGTGCGGTGTTGACGACGATGTTTCATTGCAGGAGCTCCAAACGGCCGGCTTCATCACGGAGGTCACGAACCACCGCCCCGTCGAGTTGACGCGAACCGGAGGCGTATTGCTGACGATCAAATCGCGTGGCCAGGTCGTCCGCGAGGACCACCCGACCGGTCAGGGTTTCCCAGAGGTCGGCGTCGAGCGCTGCTGCGACACCAAAATCCACCGGGATCGGCGTCGCCGGCCGCCACTCACGACCACCGTCGCCGGCGAGCCAGCGGACCCGGGACACGGACGGGTATCGCGCGCAAAACAGCTCGACGACCTCGTCACGGTACGGATGCCGCACCAGAACCGTCACCGACGGATCATCCAGGCGCAACGCCGCGGAGACCACCCCGTCCTCGTCAGGATCGGCCTGCCACGCCACCAGCCGGCCCCCTTCGAGGTGGTACCGTTCCTCCCAGAATCCGTCGCGATCGACGTCCAGCTCCAGGACGGTGGAATCGGCGTCGCTGACCAGTGCCAGGGCCCGTTCCGCCGCCGCCGAGGACGCAGTGGACTCATCGGACCGACTCGCCCACACCTCCCACACAAACTTGTCGGTTCGCCAGGCGTGGTCGGGCACATCTCCATCGAGGCCGGCCGCCGCGGCGACCGCCTCGACCACCGGGTCTGCCCCTCCCGCGGCGCGGTAGCGGGCAACGACCGGCGCGACCCTGGCAGCGGGAACGCCCGCGAGCAGCATGTCGCGATACACGGCAGACGGGAGGAGCCCGGCGACTTCGGCGGCGTCGGTCCACTCCAGCATCGGCAGGGTCACGGCCCCGCTCCGTGCCCACGACAATCCCGCGAGGCGTTCGTCCGCGGGAAAGCGGTCCCGGAGGTCGGCGAGCACACGTCCCCCGTACCACGGTCCGCCGGCGGCCACAAGCGCCTCCACGTACAGCAGGTCGGCCTCATCCAGCTCCGATGCCTGCGATTCACCGAGCATCCGGACGAGGGGCGGCGTATCCGTGTCTCTTGACAGTTCTGCGTGCAGGAGGGAGAGCGCCTCGGCCGGGTGCCCGGTCTGGAGCATCAGGCGTGCCCGATCGGTCACCGCCGCGCGTCGACTGCGGGAGACAAACTCACGGTCCAGGGCGTCCGTCAGGAGCGCCGCGCGCCGTCGCACCGACCGCTGATCACCCCGCAGGAGGTCCGCGAGGACCAGCAGAGGATCCGCAAGATCGGGGTCGAGCGCCGCCGCCCGCGTCGCAAGCTCCCGGCGTCCATCCACATCGGACTCCGGAAGCCGGGTCGCGTGGAGCGTAAGATCCACGGCCATGCGGCGATACAGGTCACCATCTGTCTGCCCGCTCTGCGCCCGCACGGGGACAAGTCCCGCACACACGCAGATGAGAACAATTGTCAGCGATGGGGCCCGCCGCCGTGCCATGTCTACTCGTCCGTGGAGGAATCCTCGGCTTCTGTGTCGTCCGCCCCGGAGTCCTCGGGCTCCGACTCGTCCGTCGTGGCGCCCTCATCGGAGGATGTCTCCTGTCCCGCGGAGGGACCGTCCAGCGGCGGAAGGTCGGCGGCGTCTGCCATCGACAGCTGCTTCCGCGGCGGAAATCCCAGCATGTCGCGGATCTCGGCGTCGGAAAGCGTCTCCTTCTCCACCAGGGCATGGGCGAGCGTTTCCAACTGTTCGCGGTGCTCGCTGAGAATGCGCTCGGCGTCCTGAAAAGACTCCTCGAGAATCCGACGGATTTCCGTATCGATCGACTGGGCGGTGGATTCCGAGTAGTCCTTGTGGGATGCGATTTCCTTGCCGATGAAGATCGGTTCATCTTCCTGGCCAAAGGAGATCGGCCCCAGCCGACTCATACCCCATTCCGTCACCATGCGCCGTGCCATCTCGGTGGCCTGTTTCAGGTCGTTCTGCACGCCGGTGGTGGTTTCGTCGTAGAACATCTTTTCCGCGACGTAGCCGCCGTAGGCGATCTTGATGCGATCGGTGAGGTAACCGGATCCCTTGCTGTAACTGTCCTGCTCGGGGAGCGAGAACGCAACGCCAAGCGCCCGACCCCGGGGAATCACCGTCACCTTGTGCAGCGGGTCGGCGTTGGGCAGATAGTAGTGCAACAGCGCGTGCCCCGCCTCGTGGCGTGCGGTTTTCAGTTTTTCGTCGTCGTTGATGATTCGCGATTTGCGCGCCACGCCCATGAGAATCTTGTCGCGCGCCTCCTCGAAGTCCTCGGCGCTGACGGTATCCTTATCCTTGCGAGCCGCGTACAGTGCCGCCTCGTTGACCAGGTTGGCGAGATCAGCACCGCTTGATCCGGGGGTTGCACGGGCGATCGTGTTGAGGTTGACGCTGGCGTCGAGTTTGATCTTCTTGCAGTGCACCGCCAGAATTTCCTGTCGCTCGCTCATGTCGGGCATGTCGACCATGATCTGGCGGTCGAACCTGCCCGGACGAAGGATCGCCGGGTCGAGAACGTCGGGGCGGTTGGTGGCGGCGAGAACGATGACACCGTCCTTGGTGTCGAATCCGTCCATCTCCACCAGCATCTGGTTGAGCGTCTGTTCCCGCTCGTCGTGACCACCGCCGTAGCCGGCCCCGCGGGTTCGCCCCACGGCGTCGAGCTCGTCGATGAAAATGATGCACGGCGCGTTCTTGCGCCCCTGCTCAAAGAGGTCGCGGACCCGACTCGCGCCGACGCCGACAAACATCTCCACGAAGTCGGAACCGCTCATGTGAAAGAACGAGACCCCCGCTTCACCGGCGCTCGCCTTGGCGAGCAGCGTTTTCCCCGTCCCGGGCATTCCAACCAGAAGGACGCCCTTGGGAATCTTCGCTCCGATACGTGTGAACTTCTGCGGGTTCTTCAGAAACTCGACGATCTCCTCGAGCTCGTATTTGGCTTCCTTCTGGCCGGCGACATCGTCGAACGTAACCTTGATGCCTTCGTCCATGTAGCGCTTGGCCTTGCTCTTCCCGAAGGAGAACGCACGGTTACCGCTGCCCTGCACCTGCCGGAACATGAACCAGATGAAGAAAAACCCGATAAACCAGGGAAGAAACTCCAGGAGCACCTGGAACGGCGATACCGGCCGCGGTGAGCCGGAGAACCGGACCCCCTGCTCGCGAAGCTGAGGAATCAGCTGATCGTCGAAATAGGGAATATTGGTAACGAACGCCGATGACTCGCCGGCGGACGTTCGCAGCTGCCCTTGAATCTCGTACTGATCGACGATCCTGACAGATTCCACCTGGCCTTCCCGCAGGTATCCGAGAAACTGCGAGTACGGAATCTCCCGACCGGTGGTCTGGGTGTTCGAGAACAGCATAACCACGAACATCCCGAGCAGCGCGACCAGAAAGATCAACGCAAAACGATTGTTGCGGAAATTGAAATTGAAGTTGTTGTTCTCGTTGTCGTTGTTATTCCGGTTTCCGCCGCCGTGGGGATCCCGATCGTTGTTGTTCTGCATCGCTTTCAATCAACCTCGTACGCGAATAGTCACATTGTGCCGGCCGTCATCCGGCCATCCGCCGCTCCAGCGGACGGTGTCGCGGGAGACCCATCGCCCGTCCCGCCAGATTCCGATGGCGATACCGGCGGTGTCCTCTACGACCGCCGCCGGTTCCCGCAGCCGGTCGGGATGCGCCAGCGGCCGCAACCGGCGATTCCGCAGGATGCGATCACCGGGTCGCTGCCGTCGAAGGACGCCGGGGAACTGAATGCCGCTCACCTGGAGCCTGAACGGGTCCGACGTACCGGCGTGTTCCCCGCTCCCGCGCCGCCCAACGGGCCTGATCTCTCGGGAGCCCACGGCTATCTGAATATCACAGTCCTCGTATACGGGCCAAAGATAACCACTTTGCCCATCCGGGACAATATCGCGTTCGAGCGTCACCCACCGTCTGTCTGCCACGATCCGGAGTTCGGCCCCGGGGTTCGAGACGCTGATTTCGAGGGTTCCGGCGTCCAACTGCCGCAGCGCCTCCCGAAGAAACCCGCCGTCGATGCGCTGAACGGCCGTCAGGCGGTATGCGGCCTCCCGAATCACGAGCTCCCGCGCCGGCGATGGCAACCGGTCAAGCCGCTCCCGCGGCACAACCCACCGGGCACACTCGCCGGCCGCCACGATGCGTCCCCGCGATGCAGCCGGAATGAGCGTGAAGAGCGCCTGTCTCACATCGCGCGCCTCAGCCGCCAGATTGGCGAGGTGCGATTCCGCGCCGGCGACGGTGGCGCCCAGAACCGGCAGTACATCCCCGCGGATCGCGTTGCGGACATAGCGACGGTCGCTGTTGGTGACGTCCTCGGACCATTCCTGGTCGACCTCGCGACCCCAGCGATACAGCTCATCGGGATCGATTTCCAGCACCGGTCGAACGAGAACCACCGACGGGGGGCCCGCCGACAGCTGCCGCACCGCCGGCATCCCCGGATGCTCGAGGAACGACCGGCCCTGGGACAGCCGCATGAGCACCGTCTCCGCCTGGTCACGGCGGTGATGCGCGGTTATCACGTACACCGGCCCCTCGCCATCCATCGTACCGGCAACCTCGAGGAACGCCCGATACCGTCGGGTGCGGGCCACGTGCTCAACGCTCTGACCGTCCCGCGCCGCCTGCGTCTCGATCTCACCGGGTGGCACGCGTACGACGTGCAGGGGTGCGCTCATCGCTGCGGCCGCGCGTCGAACCACCCCTTCGTCGGCGGCGCGATCCGCCGGGGAACGCAGACCGTGATCGACCCACACGCATGCAATGCCGCGGCGGCCCGCAGCATGCAACGCCCGAAGCAGGATACTGCTGTCACGCCCACCGGATACGGCCACCAGCAGACGCGCTGAATCCGGTACGCCAAGGTCCTGCAGCGCCCGTTGCACGCGGGCCGGGACGGTCACGCCGACTCCGGCCGACGACGGGCGTTGATCTCGCTGATAAGCTGCTGAATATCGCGATCCGTGCTGTCGGCAAGCACCGGCACCGCGCGCGCCAGCGCGTCGTCCACGAGTGCCCGATCGTCGTCGTCGAATCGACCGAGGACGTGCGTGATCGTGTCGGTGTCCGCTGCCGGACGCCCGACGCCAACGTAAAGGCGGGGATACTCGTCGTGTCCCAGCGCCTCACTGATCGATTTGAGTCCGTTGTGGCTTGCCGGACTTCCCCGGCGCTTCATGCGAATCTCGCCCGGTGGCAAGTCCATGTTATCCACCACCACCACCAGACGCTCCGCCGGAATGCCGGTTTTCTGCAGCAGCCACGGAACTACCTGACCACTGCGGTTCATGAAGGTCAGTGGCTTTGCCAGCGCAGGCACGCCCCGGGCCCACTGCACGGGACGGAACAGAGCCTTCCGAAGCGGTCTGCCGACAGATGCAGAAAGGGCTTCGACCAGATCGAAGCCCACGTTGTGACGGGTGAATTGGAATCGCGGGCCGGGATTCCCCAGCCCGACGACAAGAAGAGGGGCCCCCATGGCCCTACTCTTCCTCGGACGCTTCCTCTCCGATGACGGTCGGTTCGGCAGCTTCCTCTTCTTCCTCTTCCTCCTCGATCGCCGCCCGCGGGATCGCGACAGACGCGATCGTCTGGTCAGGGTCGTTGAGGATCTCGACGCCCGCAGGAGGAGTGATGTCGGAGATGTGGAGGGATTCGCCGGTGGACAGACCGGACACGTCCACTGTCATGTGCTCCGGAAGATCCTTCGGCAGACACTCGATGTCCACCTCGTACAGGCTGTGCTCCAGGACGCCGCCCTCGCGAACACCAACAGGTGACCCCACCAGTTCCAGTGCGATGCGGGTGTGCACCTTGCGACCCTTTTCCACCTCGTAAAAGTCGATGTGGAGAATGTCACCGGTGCGAATGTCCTCCGAGTAGTCCTTGATCAGCACTTCCCGCTCCCCGTCGGGGAACTTCAGCTTGATCAGGGTACTTTCAGACACGGTGTGAAATTCTTTGTGGAACTCACGGGCCTCAACCGACAGGGCGTGGGGGGCTTCGTGGCCGTACACGACCGCGGGGATGCGCCCTGCGCGACGGAGTCGACCGGCGGCACCTTTTCCTGTTTCGGTGCGAGGCTCAGCGTTGAGTATCTTTTCCATGCGAGTCTCCTTGTTCTCAGTTACTGGCAGCTGGGGCGGCAGGATTCGAACCTGCGCATACCGGGATCAAAACCCGGTGCCTTACCACTTGGCGACGCCCCAGTAGCTACGTTGTAGAGGCGAAACGATACCGTAGATGGGAATGTGCCGTCAATACGAGACGTAGGTCAGTAGGCTTCGTCTTCCTCGCCCGCCGCCACGGCCGTAGGATCGTCGAGCGATTCTTCGTAGGCGCTGAGGATCGTCTGCTGCATTCGCGAACGGAACTCGGAGTTAATCGGGTGGGCAACGTCCTTGTACTCACCGGACTTGGTCTTCCGACTCGGCATAGCGATAAAGGTACCGCTGCGGCCATGGATGACCTTGATGTTGTGTACCACAAAGCAGTTGTCCAGCGTCACGGTAACGTAGGCCTTGAGTTTACCCTCACCCCCTACGCGACGAACGCGGATATCGGTAATCTCCATCGGCTGCTCCTCTGCGCGCCCGGTCTGTTAGGTTCATTATAAAGGGAGGCTCCGTTCTGTCAAACAAAAGGACAAATTGACACCTCTGATTGGGGACCATATAGTGGAAATTGTGAACAAACAGGCTGTTTCGGCGTTTCCGCGGGCAATGATCGCGGTGTTCGAGGAAAGTGGTTTCACCGGATTGCGAATCGATGATCTTGCGGCGCGGCTGCCGGACGCCACGCCGGTGTTCGAGGTTTCGGTATCGGTCGGCGTTGCGGGACAGCTCAAGGGCTACATGTTTCTGCAGGCCAGCCTCGAGGTGGCGACCAGCGTTGCCCGCGAGATCAGTCGACTCATGGGCATCGAACTGGACCGGCCGAACGAATTCGGCCAGATGCACCGGGCCGCCCTGGCGGAACTCGCGAACCAGGTCTCCGGCCGCGCCATGATGTACCTGTCAGAGATGGGTATCGACGCCGACATCACCCCGCCCACGGTACTCACGGGGACCCAGGTTTCGATGGCGGTCGCCGACGGACTGCAGTTTCACGACACGGCCCTCCACGGCGATGCCGGCGACCTGAATCTGGTGGTCGGACTGCTGCCGGGATGATCCCCGGCGCACGCTACGCGTCCGCTCCGGTCTCCTCAGGATCCTGCCGATACACGACCCGGGCGTCGAACCACAGCTTCTCGAGTTCGTAGAACGACCGTTGTTCGTCCAGCATAAGGTGGATCACGATGTCGTCGCAGTCCACCAGGAGCCATCCGCTTTCGTCGTTGCGCCGCGGACTCTGGCGGGCGTCGATTCCCAGCTCGTCGAGTTTTTCATACAGGCGTCTCTGCAGACCCCGGAGCTGCGCGGCGCTGGTCGCGCCGGCGATCACAAAATAGTCGGCAAAACTCGACTGCCCCGACACATCCAGGGCGATCGGGCCACGAGCTCCAAGCTCCGCGAGGTGCTCCGCGATCGCGCGAGCCGCGGTTTCAGTTTTCTGTTCGGACGACGGTTCCATCAAAATCCCTTCCCAAAATCAGCGTCACGTCCACGTCACTGTCCGGCGCCACCTCGGTGATGACACGTTCCGCCTCGATTACCTGGGCAACTCGCTCGGCGAGTTCTCCCGTACCCCGACGGTCGATGACCAGTGTGTGATCGATCTGATTGCTGTCGGCGTTCCCGAAACGCCGAACGTCGAATCCAAAATCCTCGTACAGTTGTGAGGTTCTCCTCGCCAGGCCCGCCGACGTGGTGCCGTTCAGCACCTCCATGGATACCAGGACCTGGTCGTCCAGCTCCTGTTCGGTGCTCGCCAGCGTCGCCTCCACCTGCTGAACCGACTGCTTCAGCCATTGTCCCTCGAAATGCGGAAACAGCAGTTGCGTGGACTCGCCGTCGACATCGACGGTTCGGACCGTTCCCTGGACGCGCCGCCGGACCAGACGCTCCGCGTCCATGTCGGCGAGCGCCGCAAAAAGCGAGGTTCGTGCCCGCCGGTCCAGGTCCGAGGAGACGATCCTGTCACGGACCGGCACGACATCCGGGTTCTGAAGCAACGCGGCGTTGCGTTTCACCGCCCGCAGCAGACTCTGAACGAACGCCTGGCGACGTCCGGTCCGCTCGAGTTCCGATTCGTTTCCGTCCTGCAGCCGCAGGTAGTCGACCGCCTTCCGCCCGTCGAGAACCACGTTGCCCGCCGGCAGCATGACCGCGTCGGGACCGTCCACGCTCTGATAGTCGGTGACGATGAACAGCTCCATGCCGCCGAGGAGGTCGATGAAATCGATGAGCCCCGACTCCGAAAACACCAGCGTCGAGGTCATCTCCACGCCGATGAGTGACTCGACCTCAGCGCGAAACGTGGACGGATCGTCGGGGTCAAACACGCGGTTGATGCTGTCCACCCGCCCAAGGGAACGGAGAACCGCGCCGACGTTCCCCGGTATATCGAGCATCGCGACACGACGCGTCTCGGGCTGAAAAAACAGCACGAAGGAGAGAAACGGCTCTCCGTCGTCGTCGGCCACCACCAGCAGACGCAGCATCTCTCCGTTGCTCACGGCGGTACTGATCTCGTCGGTTCGGAGCTGCGTGTACAGGAGCCCGACCGTCGTGACAACCGCCACGACCACCAGGACAAGAAAGACGATTGTTGCGTTCATGCCACGATCGGCCATGACTACTCTCTCCTCCGTACACGTTCGCGAAGCGCCACCGTTTCCGGTGCAAGCGCCCCGAACCGATCGGCCGAGATCGCGATGATCCCGGTCACCATATCCTCCAGGCTCGGGAGGTCCAGAATCGCCCGCCGCTCGTGGTCGGGCAGATGCGTTCTTCCCGGCTCACAGAAGTCGGCCACGTATAGCACCAACCCCAGGGCGCCGAAGTCTTCCGCACCGAGGGTGTGGTGTGCTACCGCGTCGAGCAGTTCGCGGTCCGTCACTCCGTACTCCCGTCGGAGCCGTTCAGCGGAAACCTTGCCGTGCAGGAGTTTGGGTTCCCGGCGCTCAAGCGGCGATGCCGGGATTCCCCAGTCCGCTACGAGCGCCAGGACCCGGCCGGGGCTGAGTTCACGATCCATATCGTGGGCCACCGCCGCGAGCCGTGCACGGTGCCGGTCGATCCCGAAACGCGCTGCCAGGTCGTCGGCGGTACGCATGACGCCCTGAACGTGGCGAACACGACGCGCAGACATGCGCAGGGGCAAACCGGAGAGGATGCGTTCAGTCGTGCTGGTAGAGTCGGTGCTCACGGATGTATTCATAGACGTGTTCCGGGACAAGGTAGCGGACCGACCGTCCTTCCCGCAAGCGGTCGCGGACGGCGCTCGAGGAAACGGGAATCTCGGGATTCCGGACCACAACAACATCCTGCGCCGCCGACACGGGCAACGCCGAGAGGTCCACACCGTGGCGCGTCACGAGGACGAGGCGGACCATTGCCATCAGGGCGTCGACGTTGCGCCAGCGGTGCAGTTCCGCCACCAGGTCATCACCGATGATCAGCCCGGGCCGCGGGACCAGGGTTCCACGATCCACAAGCGCCCGCACCGTGCGCTCGGTGTACGAGGCGCCCTTCTCTTCGAGCTCGATATCGTGAACGAGGAAGCGGGAGTTGCCCTCGATCGCGCGGCGAACCATGGCAAGCCGGTGTTCCGGCGCCGCCGAATGGTTGTCCGGCTTCAGCGGGTTCCGCCCGGTGGGAACGAAGAGCACCCGCTGCGCGCCAACGGCGTCCGCCGCCTCCTGTGCGGCGAACAGATGGCCCATGTGAATCGGGTCGAAGGAGCCTCCAAAGTACAGCTCCGCCGCCGGCGTGGTCACGTCTCCCGCTCCGCCGGCGTGGCAAGCGTGACCAACGCCGCCCGCAGCTCGTCGAGACCGGAACTGGTCATCGCCGAAACGGTGACCGCCGCGTCGAGGGACTGATCTCCCGCCGCCTCGACACCTTCGCCGCCATCGGCGGGGCGATCGTCGGCGGCACCGCTGTCCAACAGGTCCGCCTTTGTCCGGATGACGATCGCCGCCTTCTCGAGGAGGGTCGCATCGTAGCGTTCGAGTTCTCCGCGCAATGTCGCGAGCGTGCCGGCGGGATCCGGGTCGCCGGCCTCCACGACAAAAGCCAGCCCCCGCGTGCGGGAGATGTGTTTCAGAAAGCGCAGGCCGAGACCGGCGCCCTCGCTGGCTCCGGCGATGATGCCGGGAATGTCGGCGAGCACGACGTCCCGATCAAAGTGGTGCATTACACCAAGGTTCGGAATGACCGTCGTGAACGGATAGTTGCCCACCTTCGGATCCGCCGCGGTCAGTACCTTGAGCAGCGTTGATTTGCCGACGTTCGGCAGTCCCACGAACCCGATATCGGCGATCACCTGCAATTCCACGCGGAGACGACGCTCCACCCCCTCCTCACCGGGCTGGGCGAAGCGCGGAGTCTGGTGCCGTGATGTCTTGAAATGGGTATTGCCCTTGCCGCCGCGGCCGCCCTCAAACAGGACGTGCCGGTCGCCCTCGGCGACGAGATCCAGAAGCTGCTCGCCGGAGTCGACGTCGTACACCGCCGTACCCGGCGGTACCTCGATCACGACGTCGTCCCCGCGGGCGCCGTCCTTCTGTCGGCCGGCGCCGGGGCGTCCGTTCTGCGCAAAAAAACGCCGCCGCATCTTGAGATACGACAGCGTTTTCACGTTGGCCTTGACCGTGAACACGACATCGCCACCGCGTCCCCCGTCTCCGCCGTCAGGACCGCCCTTTGGAACGTACTTCTCGCGCCGGAACGATACCGCTCCTGCGCCGCCGTGTCCCGAGCGTACCTGGATCTCCGCTTCGTCTGTGAACAGCGGGGTACCTCTACCTACTCGCCGTCCACCGGCAGAATCGACACGAGCTTCTTGCCGCGCCGGGTGTGAAAACGGACCGTACCGTCTGCCTTGGCAAAGAGCGTATCGTCCTTACCGCGACCGACGAGTTCACCGGGATGCACCCGGGTGCCGCGCTGCCGCACCAGAATCGAACCGGCACTGACCAGTTCACCACCGAAGTGCTTCACGCCAAGGCGCTGTGCGTTTGAGTCACGACCGTTCTTGGAGCTTCCGCCACCCTTTTTATGTGCCATTGTGCTTCTCCTCAGATATCGTTAGCTGAACATCGCGTGGCCACGCGGCCTCGATCTCCTCGAGACTGATTCGGGCCATCGCCCACATGCCTCGAACCCATTCGGGTTCGTCGCACGCTTCGATTTCCAGGTCAAAGACCCCCGGTCGATCCGCAGTCAGCCGAATCCGGCATACGCCGTTGCGGGCGAGTGCCAGTCCGAAGCTCTTGAGCACCACCGAGACCGCGGCGCAGGCTGCGCTGTCGGCGGCGGCAGGCCGCTGCGCGTGTCCGGTGGACCGGATGCGCATCGGCAGGTCACCGCCCGTGGTTACCTCAACCCGGACCATCGCGTAGGGCTCAGACGCCGGCGATCTCCTTCACGCGGATCGTCGAGTACTGCTGACGATGCCCCCGCGTGCGGCGATAGTTTTTCCGACGCTTGTGCTTGAATACCCGCACCTTGCGGTCGCGGATATGGTCCTCGACTTCCGCCTTCACCACAGCGCCGTCCACGTAGGGCGTGCCGACCGTGGTGGTCTTGTCGTCGCGGAGGAGCACCACGGTCGGGAACTCCACCGTGCTGCCCTGTTCGGAGTCCAGATGGTCGACGCGGATAACGGCGTCCTGTTCCACCTTATACTGTTTGCCTTTGATTTCTACGAGTGCATACATCGTTTGATTCTCCAAAATGTTTGAGCCGTTCATTTAACAGAAGAGCGGCCGCCGCGTCAAGTGCAGCGGCCGCCGCCGTACGGTGCAGAGACGTCCCGCGGCAGCCGTGGACGATCACGTCAGATTGGTGCGCCCCATGAGGTACCGGTCGACTTCCCGGGCCGCACCGCGTCCTTCCTTGATCGCCCAGACCACCAGACTCTGACCGCGGCGGGCGTCACCGGTGGCGAAGAGTCCCGGCACGGAGGTGGCAAACTGCCCGAACTCAGCGCGCAGGTTGCTTCGCTCGTCGCGCTCCACGTTGAGTTCCTCGGCGATGTAGTCCTCGGGACCGAGAAATCCCATCGCCAGGAGTACCAGATCCGCCGGCCACTCTTCCTCACTGCCGGGAATCTCCTCGAACCGGGGTCGGGATCCCGGCTCCTTGATCCACTCAACCCGTACGGTGCGCACCGCCTTCACGTTGCCCTCGCCGTCGCCGATGAACTCCTTGGTCAGGATCGAGTACTGCCGGGGGTCTTCACCGAAGACCGCCGCCGCTTCCTCGTGGCCGTAGTCTATCTTGTAGGTGCGGGCAAACGTGGGCCATGGCATCTCGTCGTTCCGCTCCGCCGGCGGCTTGGGCATCAGCTCGAAGTTGGTGAGAGAGGCGCAGCCGTGGCGCATGGACGTGCCGAGGCAGTCATTGCCGGTGTCACCGCCGCCGATCACGATGACGTTCCTACCGCTGGCGGAGATGTGGTTGCCGTCGGCGAGGTTCGAATCCAGAAGACTCTTTGTGTTGGCCTTGAGAAACTCCATGGCGAAGTGAACGCCTTTCAGCTCGCGCCCCGGGACCGGCAGATCCCTGGGCTTGGTGGCGCCCACAGCCAGGACCACGGCGTCGTGGGAGTCCATGAGCTCCCGCGCCGCGATGTCGCGACCAACGTCCACACCGGGGCGAAAACTGATGCCTTCAGCCGCCATGATTCCATTGCGCTTTTCCACCAGATTCTTGTCGAGCTTCATATTCGGGATTCCGTACATGAGCAGTCCGCCGATGCGGTCCTGGCGTTCGTAGACCGTCACGGTATGCCCCGCCTGGTTGAGCTGGTCCGCCGCCGCAAGGCCGGCGGGGCCGCTTCCGACCACCGCAACCGTCTTGCCGGTGCGGTACTCCGGAATCCGGGGCGCCATGAGGCCGCTGTCGTAGGCGCGATCGATGATCGCCGCCTCGTTTTCCTTGATCGTCACCGCCGGTTCGTTGATCCCCAGAACGCAGGCGTGCTCGCAGGGGGCCGGGCACACACGGCCGGTGTACTCGGGGAAATTGTTGGTCTTCATGAGGCGGGTGAACGCCTCTTCCCAGCGGCCGTGATAGATGAGGTCGTTCCACTCAGGGATCAGGTTGTCCACCGGACAGCCGAAGTTCGACTGACAGAACGGAACGCCGCAGTCCATGCACCGCGCGCCCTGGTCCTGCCGCTCCTGATCGTTGAGTTCCCGTTTGAACTCGTCGAAGCCGGCGATCCGCGTCGCGGGATCGTTGTGTTCCGCCGTCCGGCGGGCGTATTCCATAAATCCGGTGGGCTTACCCATGAACCACCTCCTCGTTCAGCTGTGCTCGTTCTTTCCGCAGTTCCAGGATCCGTCGGTAGGTCGGCGAAATCACCCGCACGAACTCACGCCGAGCGGATGCCCAGTTGCTCAGGACCGCCTGGGCGACCTCGCTGCCCGTGTGGCGCATGTGCGTCCGCACCATCTCCAGCAGTTTCTCTTCGTCGTCGGCCTCGAGCTCCACGATTTCCACCATGCCGGGATTGATGTACTCCGGCAGCAGCCCGTCGGGGTCGTGGACGTAGGCCACACCACCGCTCATGCCGGCGGCAAAGTTGCGCCCGACACGACCGAGAATCACAGCGGTGCCGCCGGTCATGTATTCCAGACCATGGTCGCCGACTCCCTCGATCACCACCTCGGCGCCGGAGTTCCTGACGCAGAACCGTTCGGCGGCGACCCCGCGGATAAACGCCCGTCCCGAGGTCGCCCCGTAGAAGGCGACGTTCCCGATGATGATGTTCTCCTCGGCACGGAAGCGCGCGCTCTTCGGCGGATACACGATGATCTGGCCGCCGGACAGTCCCTTGCCAACGTAGTCGTTGGCGTCGCCCTCCAGCTCCAGCGTGACTCCCTGGGCGAGCCAGGCACCGAAACTCTGGCCGGCGCTGCCGGTGAACCGCGCGTGGAAGCTGTCGTCGCCGAGTTCGTAGGCGCCGATCCGTTTGACGATCTCGTGGCTCAGCATGCCGCCGGTTGTCCGATCCGTGTTTCGGATCGGCAGGTCCACCGAAACGGGCTCCCGCCGCGCAAACAACGGTTCCGCCTCGGTGATGAGGGTGCGATCCAGGACCGTATCGATCCCGTGGTCCTGCGGAATGCAGCAGACGACTCCACTGTGTCCCTCGGCGACCGAAATCGGCGTCAGGAGCGCCGAAAGATCGATTCCTTCGCTCTTCCAGTTGCGGACAGCGTCGTCCACTTCCAGCATGTCGACGCGACCAACCATCTCTTCCCAGGTCCGAAACCCGAGTTCCGCCATGATTTCCCGGAGTTCTTCAGCCAGGAACAGCATCATATTCACCACGTGCTCGGGCTTGCCGGCAAACTTCTTGCGAAGTCGTTCGTCCTGCGTGGCGATACCGACCGGACAGGTGTTCTTCTCGCACTTGCGCATCATGATACAGCCGACGGCGATGAGGGCGCTGGTGGCAAATCCGACCTCCTCGGCACCGAGCATCGCCGCAATGGCCACGTCGCGGCCGGTCTTGATCTGACCGTCGGTCTGCAGGACCACTCGGCTTCTGAGGTCGTTGAGAACCAGCGTCTGGTGCGTCTCCGCGATGCCGAGTTCCCACGGAAGCCCCGCGTTCTTGATCCCGGTCAGGGGACTCGCGCCGGTGCCGCCGTCGTGTCCGGAAATGAGGATATGATCCGCGTGCGCCTTAGCGACGCCGGCGGCGATCGTTCCGACGCCGACCTCGCTCACCAGTTTGACGCTGACGCGGCCCGAGGGGTTGGCGTTCTTCAGGTCGAAGATCAGCTGGGCAAGGTCTTCAATCGAGTAGATGTCGTGGTGCGGCGGCGGACTGATGAGTCCGACCCCTGGGGTCGAGTAGCGCGTCTGTGCGATCGTGTCGAACACCTTGTGGCCGGGGAGCTCGCCACCCTCGCCGGGCTTGGCGCCCTGCGCCATCTTGATCTGGTGCTCATCGGCGTTCGTGAGATACTCGATCGTGACACCGAACCGGCCGGAGGCGACCTGTTTGATCGCCGACCGCTTGCTGTCACCGTTGGCGAGCGGTGTGAATCGTTCACGGATCTCCCCACCCTCGCCGGTGTTCGATTTGCCGCCGATGCGGTTCATCGCCACCGCCAGCGTCTCGTGCGCCTCGAGGCTGATCGAACCGTAGCTCATCGCCCCGGTGGCGAACCGCTTCATGATTTCCTCGACCGGCTCCACCTCATCGATCGGCACCGACGAGCCCTTCCGGAACCGCAACAGTCCCCGCAGGGTTGCCTGATCGGTACTGCGCTGATTCTGGTGCGCCGTGAAGCGCCGGAACGCCGCGCGGTCGCCCTGTCGGACGGCGCGCTGGAAGTCGGCGATCGACTCAGGGTCCCACATGTGCTTTTCGCCGCCGAACCGCCACTGGTAGTCGCCGGGGTTGAGATATTCGCTGCCGATGGGCACATTCCCCGCAGGCCACGCCAGTTCGTGCCGCCGAAGCGCCTCCCGCGCCAGCTGCCGGAACCCCGCGCCCTGAATGCGACTGGCCGTCCCGACGAAGGCGTAGTTCACGACGTCGTCTGCGAGGCCGACGATCTCGAAGATCTGTGCCCCCTTGTAGCTCTCCAGCGTACTGATGCCCATCTTGCCGAACACCTTGCGCATGCCCTTCTGGACCGCGTACTGATAGGCGCTGACGATCTCCTCCCGGGAAAGGTCGTCCCGGATCTGGCCGTCGTCCTGCAGGTGCCACATCGCCTCGAAGGCGAGGTACGGGTTGATCGCGTCGGCGCCGTACCCGACAAGGGTACAGAAGTGGTGGACCTCACGGGGTTCGCCGCTCTCCACGATAATCCCGATCCGGGTCCGAGAGTGATTCCGAACTAGCCGATGATGCACCGTCCCCGTTGCCAGCAGGGCAGAGATCGGCACGCGGTCGGCGCTGACGGCACGGTCGGAGAGGACGATCAGGCTGTAGCCGTCGGCGATCGCCTGTTCCGCCTCGTCCGCAATCCGGTCCAGCGCGTTTTTGAGGACTTCTTCGCCCTCACCCTTCGGATAGGTGATATCGATCACCTGCGTTCGCCACCCGCGGTGGTCCAGTTCCTTGAGTTGTGCGGTGCGGGCGTTGTCGAGGATTGGCTGATCGAGCCACAGCCGATGGGCGTCCTCGGGACTGTGGACCAACACGTTGCCCTCGGGACCGATGTAGGACCCGAGGCTCATGATCACTTCCTCCCGAATCGAGTCGATCGGCGGATTGGTGACCTGGGCGAAGAGTTGCTTGAAGTAGTCGTAGATCAGCCGCGGGCGGTCGGAAAGCACCGCCAGTGGCGTATCGTTGCCCATGGAACCGAGGGGCTCCTTGGCGTTCTCGGCCATCGGCTTGAGGATCAGCTTCAGATGCTCGAGTGTGAACCCGAACGCGCGCATGCGCTCGAGGATCGTCTCTGCCTCCAGATCGTGCACCTGACGCGGCGCCGGAAGGTGTTCCAGACTGATGCGCTGTTCCTCGAGCCATGCACGGAACGGGTGCCGGGCGGCGATTCCGTTCTTGAGCTCCTCGTCCCCGACGATGCGCCCCTTGTCAAAGTCGACGAGGAACATGCGTCCCGGCTGCAGCCGCCCCTTGTAGGTAACCGTTTCCGGATCGACCGGCAGGACCCCCACCTCGCTGGCCATGATGACCAGGTCGTCGTCGGTGAGGTAGTAGCGGCTTGGCCGCAGACCGTTTCGGTCCAGGACGGCACCGATCACATGGCCATCGGTGAAGGCGATCGAGGCGGGACCGTCCCACGGTTCCATCTGCGTACTCATGAACTCGTACATCGCCTTGCCGATGTCGGGCATGTGGCGGTGGTTCTGCCACGCCTCCGGCACCATCATCATCACCGCCTCCGGCAGCTCCCGGCCACTCTGCAGCAGCAGCTCGAGGACGTTGTCGAAACTCCCGGAGTCGGAGAGGTCCGGCTCGATCACCGGCATGATTTTTTCGACGTCGTCACCGAAGAGTTCGCTCTCCATGATCCCCTCGCGGGACCGCATCTTGTTCACATTGCCGCGAAGGGTGTTGATCTCACCGTTGTGACTCATGAACCGCAGCGGCTGCGCCCGGTCCCAGCTCGGGAAGGTGTTGGTCGAGAATCGGCTGTGAACCATCGCGAGATGGGTGTCGAAGAGCGGGTCAGACAGATCCCGGTAGTACCGGAAGAGCTGTTCCGGCGTGAGCATTCCCTTGTAGACGATGTTTCGCGTGGAAAGGCTGCAAATGTAGAAAAAGTGCTGCGAGTCGGATTCACTGCCCCGCAGCGTGTTGGTGGCGACCTTGCGGATCACGTAGAGCTTCCGCTCGAATACATCCGCATCGACGCCGTCGCCGGCGGCTATGAACGCCTGGCGGATCATCGGTTCCGCCGCCAGGGCGCTGGGGCCAATCATGCTGTTGTCACGGGGCACGTCTCGCCAGCCGATAAAGCGCTGTCCGGCATCGGCGGTGATCCGTTCAACGGCGGCCTCGCAGGCGGCGCGTTCCTCATCATCCTGAGGCAAAAAAAACAGTCCCGCGGCGAAGCGCCCCCGGGCCGGCAACTCCGCCCTGAGTTCCTCGCGGGCGACACGTTCTAGCAGCGCGTGCGGCAGCGCTGTGAGAATACCGGCTCCATCGCCGGTGTCCTTTTCGGCACCCACCGCACCCCGGTGGGTCATGTTGACGAGTACTTCCCGTGCCTTCGGGATGAGATCGTGACTCGCTCGTCCCTTGATATGAGCCACAAATCCGACGCCGCAGGCATCGTGCTCGAACTGCGGATCGTAGAGATGCTGTTTGCCAGGTCTGACCGTGCGTTGCATGAACACTCCTTCCGTACGAAAACGCGTGCCCAATCTATATGCAATTTCCGTGCCAGATTAGTAGATAAACGAATAAGTCGTTATAATGTATCGTTTTACATCGTAACGGCGCCCACCGACGAAATTGTAAGACCTACATCCTGGTAGGTTTGCCTACCAGGATGTACTACAAAAACGTAGCCTACATCGCCTCAACGAACGGAATGTTCAGGAGCGTGAGCCCGTGCTGCATCATGTTCATCACCGCCCGGGAGAGGCCCAGCCGATACTCCCGCTGCTGCGGGTCCTTCGCGACAGCGATCGGGTGATCGTGGTAGAACCGCGAGAACACCTTGGCGGTGTCGTAGAGGTACGAGGCAAGCATTGACGGATTGTGCGCTTCGGCTGAGTCGATTACGGTCTGCGGGTACGCGGCCAGACGGTGGACCAGCTGCCACTCCTCTTCAACTTCCGGTGCCCGTACCGGAACCGCCTCAGGGGCGTTCTGTTTTCGCAGCATGCTCGACACCCGGGCGCCCAGGTACTGCAGATACGGCCCCGTATTGCCGGAAAACGAGAGCGACTCTTCCGGATTGAACACCATATCCTTCACCGGACCGGTCTGGAGCAGATAGTAGTGAAGCGCCGCCAGAGCGATCTTTTCGGCAGTCTCGTCAACGTCGTCGACGTGTTCTTCCCGCCCCTTGCTCCGGATCTCCTCCGCAGCCAGCTCCGCCAGTCGATCGATCAGATCGTCGGCGTCCACCACCGTCCCCTCCCGGGACTTCATCTTGCCGTCGGGGAGGTTCACCATACCATAGGCGAGATGGTACAGACTGTCGGCCCATTCCTTGCCCAGGCGTCGCAGTACCTCGAACAGCACCTGAAAGTGGTAGCGCTGTTCAGACGCAACAACGTAGATCAGCCGGTCGAACGGCCAGTCTTCGTGTCTTCTGATCGCGGTTCCGATGTCCTGCGTCAGGTAGAGTGACGTTCCGTCGCCACGAAGAAGAACCTTCTTGTCCAGGTCGATATCGGTAAGGTCGACCCACACCGTGCCCTTCTCGTCGCGGTAGAACACCCCGTCATCGAGTCCCTTCAAGATCTCGTCCCGCCCGAGACTGTAGGTCTGGCTCTCGTAGTAGGTCTCGTCGAAGCTGATGCCGGTCCGACGGTACGTCTCCTCGATTCCTTCGATCGCCCAGCGATTCATGGTCAGCCACAGCTCGTGGGTATCGGAATCACCGTCCTCCCAGGCCTTGAGCATGGCGCGGGCGCGGGGTTCGGCACCGCTGTCTTCCTTCTCCCACCGTGCGTAGCGAACGTAGTAGTCACCCACGAAATGGTCGGACTTTTTGCCCTCAGATTCGGGGGTGCTGCCGTTGCCGAACTCACGGTACGCGAGCATCGACTTGCAGATGTGTATGCCGCGGTCGTTGATCAGGTTGACTTTGCGCACTTCTGCACCGGCGGCACGCAGCATGCGGGCAACACTTTCGCCGAGGGCGTCGTTGCGCAGATGACCCAGGTGCAGCGGCTTGTTCGTGTTAGGGCAGCTGAACTCGATCGTGATACGCTGGCCGTCAAGCGCCGAGCCGTTTCCATAGCGTTCACCATCCGACAGCGCGCGATTAATGACCTCAGCGGCCACCGCCGCCCGGTCCAGGAACACGTTGACATAGGGACCCTGCGCCTCGGCGCGACCGGCGGCGGGCCCCTCGGCCCCATCAGCGGCAGTTGTCACCGACGCCGCCACGTCCTGGGCGATCTGCGCGGGGTTTTTCCTGAGGATGCGGGCAAAGGGGAACATGGGAAACGCAATGTCGCCCTTCGCCGTGTCCGGTGGTGTTTCGATGAGGAGTGTTTCCTCCAGGGTCGCCTCGTCGACGGCGTCGCCGGCGACGGCGGAGAGTGCGTCGAGGACGCGGGTTTTCCACGGGGTCCAGTACTGCTTCATATGTAGCAGGAAGAATACCGGATTCGGCCCCGGCGCGTCAGCCCTGGTGTCGGCCCCTGAGCCGCCCCTGACGGACGCCGGCTACTGGATCTGCGGAGTTGATTTCGCCACGGAAGCCCGTGGTGAGCGCAACCGGATACCGTTTTCGACGGCACGGCGTTCAACTGCGTCGATCTCCGCGGCAGCGGCGAGGTACCCGGAGAGGCGCCGATGAACCTCCTTGAGCTCCTCAATGAACTCCGCATTCCGACGACCTCCGATCTGGCCGTAGTTTGCGAGGGTGTCGTACGAACTGCCAGGACGCGCGTACAGAATCCCGCCGAGGACGTTCACCAGGACTTCCAGGGTGATACGGGCCGATTCGTAAATCGACCGGATCTCCTGGTCCACCCGTCGCGCCATCTTGGCGCGATAGGTGGCGTCGGTTCCCGGCAGCAACATGGCTCCCCAGGATTCGTCGGGGCGGAGATCGTGTTCCAGCAGGTCCACGCGGTCCGGCAATCGCTCGAACTCGTCGTATGCGTCGTTGAACTGCGCGCGATTGGAGCTCTTGTAGAACTCGCCGCTGGTCAGAATGATACGGAGATTCGGCAGAACATCTTTCCAGAGCACCGCCGTGAGACTCTTCAGGGCGACACCGAGAAACCAGTGGGCTGTCTCAACCCCTGCGCTACCCGTCGGGAGCCCCGCAAGCGGCTTCAGCGTGTTGCCGCAGACGTCGGCGAGCTCCGCGAGACGCGTCCCCAGTTGCCCCTGCAGCGACACGCGCAGCACCTGCCGATGGATGCGGTCGGAGAAGAACGCACGGTACAGCGCGATCCAGTCCTCCCCCGCCTCCACCGGCGACAGCCCCCACCACGGGTCCTCACGAATGAGTTGAAGCACCGGCAACAGTGGATAGCGAGAGCCGAACGTCCGGAACCGGTCCAGCACGTCCAGGACCTCTTCCATCGCCTCCCGGACCCGCGCCTGGAACTCCTCGGGATCGGATTCGGTGTCGTCCCCATCGACGGAGCGGGATAGCAGAACCAGTGTCTCGAGGAGGGTCAGATCCAGCGGCTGCTGAATGTTGACCAACTGCTGATAGATATCCGTGAGTGAGCGGGAAAGGTATTCGAACGAACAGCGACGTGCACCTCCCTCACCGGCGACCTCGAACGAGGCGAGCATGCCGCCGTAGTTGACCGTCGCCAGGGCGACCAGCGTGTCCGCCTGGGTCATCGCCCGGCGCATCGCCGACCGCGCGTCCGGCGGGATCTGCTCGATCGAGTCCTCCATGACGTCGGCAAGCACGCGTTTGAGGTAGCGCTCGCTGTTCTCGTTCAGCGATGAAATATACTCTTCCTCGGTTTTGGTAAGGAGGTCGCGGTGGAGCACCGGAAACAGTTCCATCGCCAGGGACATGACGAGTTCCCGACGGTGGGACGATGCGACCCGGAGCCGCGGCGCCACCTGATCCACGCCGGCGGCGAGGGCCTCGATGTCGGCGGCGAAGCGCTCCAGGAAGAGGCGCCGTCGCCCGTCCATCGCCTCTCCCCCCTGCTGCTGGACTTCCTGCTCCAGGTCCCGCAACAGCCACTGCCGAATGACATCCTCGCGGTCCCGTCCGCCAAAAACCTGGGCGAGGAACAGCAGAAAGCGTCGCCAGATTCCCAGCACCTTCACCTGTTGCTCCACCGGCAGCGGCGGTCCAGGGGGTTCATCGGCCAGGGGGGCCGCCTGGCTTTCCATCGACCGGCGAATCGACGCCAGCATCCGGCGGCGCTCGTCGTTACTGAGGTGCATACTGAGTCGATCGAAGACTGACGGTCCTTCCATGTGCCGACTCCACTATATCACCAGTCGCCGCTGCGCCGATACCGTACGCGCGATTCCACGGTTCCATGACCACCGGGAGCCCGGCACACCGACAAATATCGGCCCCGGGCCGCTTTTTTTTGGTTTTTCCTTGACATGTCTCCCGGATTGGGCAACACTTTCCCTATGCAGGGATTTCTGACTGCTGCTATCAACCTTCTACCCATTCTCGGCCTAATTATTATTGGGACCCGGTATATGCGCGTGGAAGGATAGCCGTTCAGGCAGTCGGATGAAAAAGCCGTCCTTCCACCGGGAGGACGGCTTTTTTTATATCAACAAGGAGGAGTTGATGGACCAGGTTCAGATTTTTGACACGACCTTGCGAGACGGCGAACAGTCGCCCGGCGCTTCCATGGATGTCGAACAGAAATTCGAGATCGCACTGCAGCTCGAGCACCTCGGTGTCGACGTGATCGAGGCGGGCTTTCCCGTTTCGTCGCCGGAGCAGTTCCGCGCGTGCCGGCTGATCGCCGACCGGGTCAAGGACTCCACGATCGCGGCGCTCACCCGCAGCCACGAGAAAGATATCGACGCCGCCGCCGACGCCCTGGTGAACGCCGCGCATCCGCGGATCCATACGTTCATTTCCACCTCCCCGGTTCACATGCAGTACAAGCTCAAAAAGACGCCGGAAGAGGTGCTGGAAATGACGCGCTTTGCCGTCCGCTACGCCCGCAACAAGGCAGCGGAAGTCGAGTTTTCACCCGAAGACGCCACCCGTACCGACATCGATTTCCTGTGTCAGGTACTCGATGTGGCGATCCAGGAGGGCGCGACGATCCTCAACATTCCCGATACGGTCGGCTACACGATCCCCGGGGAGTACGCCAACCTGATCACCACGATCCGCGAGCGTGTCCCGAACATCGATAAGGCGATCATCAGCGTGCACTGCCACGATGACCTCGGCCTCGCCGTCGCAAACACCGTCAGCGCCCTCAACGCCGGCGCCCGGCAGGCAGAAGTCACGATCAACGGAATCGGCGAGCGCGCCGGAAACGCCAGCCTCGAGGAGGTGGTGATGGCGCTCAAGGTCCGGAAGGATGCCTTCAACCTCGACACGCGCATCGACACCAAACAGCTCTACCCGACCTCCCGCATGGTGTCCACGATGATCGGGTTTCCGATTCCACGGAACAAGGCGGTGGTCGGCGAGAACGCATTTGCCCATGAGTCAGGTATCCACCAGCACGGCATGCTCAGCCACCGCGAAACCTACGAGATCATGACCCCCGAATCGGTGGGACGTGAGGCGACGCGCATCGTTCTGGGCCGCCACAGCGGCATGCACGGATTCCGCAAGCGCCTCGCAGAGCTCGGCATGGTGATCGAAGAAAGCGAAATCAAGAAAGCCTACGAGGCGTTCCTGAAGATCGCCGACCGCAAGAAGGAAGTCTACGACGAGGATCTCTACACGATTCTCAGCGAACAGTTCGGGTCCACCGCGGATTCCCTGGTCCTGGAGTACGTCAATTTTCAGTCCGGCAATACGTCGATCCCCACCGCGACGGTGCGGATCCGCGATCACGAGGAGGTGTACGAGGAAGCCGCTACGGGCGATGGCCCGGTCGATGCGGTCTTCCGCGCCATTGAGCGCGCCCTCGGGTCCGACGCCACGCTGGTCGAGTACAACGTCCAGGCCGTGACGCCGGGCAAGCAGGCGATCGGCGAAACGAGCGTCGTCATCGAAGTTGACGGCAAGCGCACAACCGGTCGCGGATCCAGCACCGACATTCTCGAGGCCAGCGCCAAAGCGTATGTCAACGCGCTGTCCCGCCACCGACTCCTGAAAGAGGTAACCCACCCATGAACAACGACGGCCTACGCCCGGTCGGCAGCGCCGACCGAACAGTAACGATGTACGACACCACCCTGCGTGACGGCATGCAGGGTATCCAGGTCAACTACACCCTGGACGACAAGATCAAGATCGCCCACGCCCTCGACGACATGAAGATCGACTATATCGAGGGCGGATTCCCCCTCTCCAACGAGAAGGAGGCGGCGTTCTTCAAGCAGATCCGCCGCGAGAACCTGCACCACGCCAGCGTTGTCGCCTTCGGATCAACCCGCAAGGCCGGTGGCTCCGCGGAACGCGACCCGATGATCCGGGCGCTCCTGGACGCCGAAACCCCGGCGGTGATCGTCGTCGGCAAGACGTGGAAGGCACATGTCGAGTACGTACTGCAGACGGACGAGGAGGAAAACCTCCGCATGATCTTTGATTCGATCCACTTCCTGAAGTCTCAGGGACGGGAGGTGTTTTTCGATCTTGAGCACTTCTTCGACGGCTACAAGGACGACCCGGAGTACGCCCGCCGCGTCCTGAGAGCCGGAAGCGACGCCGGCGCCGACTGTCTGGTCCTCTGTGACACCAACGGCGGTACGCTGCCCCAGGAGGTCGCTTCCATCATGCAGGCGCTGCCGCAGCGTGAACTGGCGCCGCTGGGCGGCCACTTTCACAACGACGGAGGCGTGGCGATCGCCAACAGCATGGCGGCCGTGGACAACGGAGCCGGACACATCCAGGGAACGGTGAACGGATGGGGCGAACGCACAGGAAACGCCAACCTGTGCACCTTCATTCCCAACATCGTCCTCAAGACCGACTACCACGCCAACTGCGCGGATCGTCTGGACCACCTGACGCACCTCTCGCGTTTCGTGGCGGAAAAGGCAAACATCATCCCCGACCGGCGACAGCCCTACGTCGGCGACGCCTCCTTCAGCCACAAGGCGGGACAGCACGCGGATGTCATCGGCAAGGCCGCCCACCTGATGGAGCACATCGACAGTCGCCTGGTGGGAAACGAGCGCCACATCGTGCTGTCCGAACTGGCGGGCAAATCCACGGTCGTGGAGAAACTGAGGGAGTACGGTGACTACACCAAGTCGTCGCCGGTGGTCGAGGAACTCACGAAGCTCCTGAAGCAGAAAGAGAATGACGGCTACGAATACGAGGCCGCCGAGGCGAGTTTCGACCTCCTCGTGCGTCGGGCACTCGAGCTCTACCGACCACTGGTCAAGCTCCGCAACTACCACCTGGAGAGCTACAAGACCGCCGACGCCCCGTCCAAAACGGTGGGCCGGATCTTCCTGCAGCTGGATCAGCACGAACTCATGGGGGCGGCGGTGTGCGTCGGACCCGTGGACACCCTGGACCACGCCCTCCGTGACGCGCTGGTCCCCGTGTTTCCCTGGCTGGAACGGATTACCCTTACCGACTTTCGCGTCCGGGTCCTGAACCCCGAGAGCGGTGCCGCCGCCAGGGTTCGCGTGTTTGTCACCTACTCTGACCACGAGCGCAGCTGGGACACCGTCGGGGTGAACGAGAACATCGTGGAAGCCTCGTGGGAGGCGCTTATCGACGCGATCGAGTTCTACTACAACACGGTTGTTCTGGAGGAGCGGAAACCGGAGCTCAGCGGCACGGCAACCTGAACCGTGACCGGCGCGGGCCGGACGGCCCGTCCGCCGGTCGGCCGGTCACAGCCGGCCGGCTTCTATGATTCGCTGGAGGAACTGCCGCGTTCTGGGATGCTCCGGGGCCGAAAACAGTTTCTCCGGCGGTGCCTCCTCCAGAATGCGCCCTCCCTCGAGAAAGCACACCCGATCCGAGACGTCGCGGGCAAAGCCCATCTCGTGGGTGACGATCAGCATCGTCATTCCCTGCCCTTTCAGATCCTTGATCACCTGCAGTACGCCGCCGATCAGCTCAGGGTCCAGCGCTGCGGTGACCTCGTCGAGGAGCAGAACCTCCGGGTTGGTCGCCAGGGCACGGACGATCGCGACGCGCTGCTGCTGCCCTCCGGAAAGCTGTTCCGGATAGGAATCGGCGTACCCATCGAGCCCGAAGAGGGCCAGAAGCTCGCGGGCGCGCCCTTCGCTCTCCTCCCGCGGTATGCCGTGTACTTTTCTCGGCGCAAGCGTGATGTTGTCCACCACTTTCATGTGCGGAAACAGATTGTACGCCTGAAACACGATGCCCACTCGTTTGTGGAGACCGTTCCGGCCAAAGGATTCGTCGTGGATCGATACGCCGTCGAGACTGATGCGTCCCGCGTCGAACTCCACGAGATCGGTGATACAGCGCAAGAGCGTTGACTTTCCGGAGCCGGACGCGCCGATCAGGCATACCACCTCGTGCTCCGCTACCGACAGGCTCACGTCGTCCAGAACGAGCTTCTCTCCGTAGTACTTGGTCACCCGATCGATGGTGACCCGGTCACGTTGCTGTTGCATGTCAGGCGGTCCTCTGGAGCCGTCGCTCGCGATCCTTGCGGGCGACATAGTCGGTCAAGCGCGCCATGGGGATGGTCGCGGCGAGAAACAGTACCGCCGCGGCGATGAGCGATGAGTAGTTGAACGTCCGGGCGGTGTAGATCTGTGCCTCCCGCACGGCGTCGCGGACACCGACGACGCTCAGCAGTGCGACGTCCTTCTGCAGCGCCACCGCCAGGTTCAGCAGCGACGGGATCACGTTGCGGATCGCCTGCGGGACGATCGAGTACCGCAGCGTCTGCCACTGCGAGAGGCCGAGGGCCTTGGCCGCCGCCCGCTGTCCGTCGTGGACCGCGTCCATGCCGGAACGGTACACCTCGGCGGCGTACGCCGAGTAGCTGAGCACCATCGCCGTGGCTCCCCAGAACAGACTGCTTCGCGGCAGACCGGGGATCTGCAGGGCCGGCACGCCAAAACCGAACAGAAGCACCATCAACAGCGAGGGAAGTCCTCGCAACAGGTCGATGTACACGATCGAAAAGACGCGCAGCGGCGCGAACCATGGCCCCGTGAGGGACCGGAACACGGCGAGGACAAGCGCCCAGATCGCGATAACGACCAGGGCAACGGCCCACACCGACATGTTGACACCAAATCCTGCCAGGACGTCGGGAAACACGTCGACCATGGCGTCGAGGTTGAAAAACTGGGCCTTGATTCGCGGCCACTGCTCAGCGGAAATGACCGCCCGCCGGACGACCAGGACCACCAGCACAACGCTGGTGACGCTGATCACCGACGGGAGGTACTTCTCCCGGGGACTGAGAGTGCGCCCCGCCGGCGCTGCCGCCGGAGTGGGACGCCGGGAACTCACTCGGTGATCTCCTGAATGGAGTCGTCACCGATCAGGTACTGCTGCGCCAGAGCGTCGACCGTACCATCGGCGATGATCGCCCGGAGACCTTCGTTGATCCACGGGACGAGGGGGCTTCCCTCCTCGAAAATGAATCCGAAACCGTTGTTGTTCTCATCCTTGGGAAGGATCGCAACGATCCGCGCTTCCGGCACCTGCACCGCCGTCACGAAGAGCGCCGTGGGCAGTCCGATGACCGTTGCATCGATCTGTCCCGCCAGGAGGGCCTGAAACGTGGCCGCCTGATCGTCGTACACGGCAATATCGTCGATGCCGAGCACGTTTTCCAGGTAGTCATACTCGATCGTGCCGATCGTTGCACCCCAGCTCGCCTGTCGCAGTTCCGCAAAGCTCGTGGCATCGGCAACGGTGCTGTCCGGCAGCGCTACGACCGCCGTGTCCGGCTCGTAGTACGGAATCGAGAAGTCCACGAACTCGTCGCGCGGCTCGGTGATCGAATACTGCTGCACGTTGAAGTCGTAGTCCTTCGCGCCCGGAGCGATACCTTCGTCGAAGGTGGTCCGGACCCACACGACGTCGCTGCGGTCGAATCCGAGCTCCTCGGCCAGGGCGTATACAACGCCGTTCTCAAACCCCTCACCGCTGGCGGGGTCATCGTTCATCATCCACGGGGGATACACCGGTTCTCCGGTGGCCACGGTGAGCTTCCCGGGCTGGAACAGATTCGGATCCTGCGGGGTTCCCGCGAGATCCTGATCTGACGCCATTTCGTCGCCTCCGGCATCGGCCGGTGCTTCGGCCTGGCCCCCGGCAAATACCGGCAAGGCAAACACGATCGCGAGCACGCTCACGACCAGGACACAACGTCGAACCATAGAACCCTCCTTGTTGGTTCGTGAGAATACCGTGAGGGTAGGTAATCCCTCCCCCATGGTCAAGTTACCGAAATCAGTCGGCACCCCTACGGCAGCGGTCGCGCCACCGTTTCACCGCGTTTCAGGTGGCGGATCGCCTCCACCGCCGCCCGGGCGGCCGAGGTGGTCGTCGTGTACGGAATGCGGTGGCGCAACGCCTCCACCCGCAGGTACCCGTCGTCGCTGCGGGTAAAGCGCCCCATGGGCGTGTTGATCAACATGTCGATCCTGCCGCTGCGGATGTGGTCGATCACGTTTGGGTGTCCCTCGTGCACTTTCAGCACGACTTCGGCCAGAATTCCGTGCTCGAACAGAACGGCGGCGGTTCCCCGGGTTGCGGCTACGGAAAACCCCAGTTCGATGAGGTCCCGGACCACCGGCAGGATCGTCTCCTTGTCGTGGTCGTTCACCGCCACGAACACGCGCCCCTCGTGGGGCAGACGGGCACCGGTGGCCATGGTGGCCTTGGCAAACGCCTCGCCGAAATCGACGCCGATCCCGATCGCCTCGCCGGTGGAGCGCATTTCCGGACCCAGGAGGGGATCGTGGCCGGTGAAGCGATCGAAACTGAACATCGCCTCCTTTACCGCCCACCCGGTGACACAGGCCCCCACACCGATCCCATCACCGTCGGGAGCCACGAGACCCTGGGCGCGGAGATCCCGGCCCGTCCAGATCCCCACCGCCGCCGCGACCAGGTCGACGCCGGAGGCCTTCGACAGAAACGGCACCGTCCGGCTTGCCCGCGGGTTGACCTCCAGGACGTAGAGCAGGCCGTCCTGCACCGCGTACTGGATGTTCAGAAACCCGCTGACGCCGATTTCCCGTGCGATCGCCGCGGTGGCGGCCACCATCTCGGTCTCCACCGCCCGGTCGCTTTTGAACGGAGGAAAGACGCACGCCGAGTCCCCGGAATGCACCCCGGCGGCTTCGATGTGCTGCATGATCCCTCCGACGTAGACGTTGGTACCATCGGCAACGGCGTCGACGTCGTACTCAAAGGCGTCCTCCAGGAACCGATCCACCAGAATCGGACGCTCGGGACTGAGGACCGGCGCCTCGGACAGAAACCGGTTCAGCTCGGCGACGGTGTAGGCGATCGTCATACTCCGTCCACCGAGGACAAAGGACGGACGCAGCAGCACCGGATACCCCACCTCCTCGGCCGCAGCGCGAACGTCGTCGGCGGTACCGGCCATGCGGTTCTCCGGCTGCCGAAGCCCCAAGCGCCGGATCAGCGCCGAAAATTTCTCCCGGTCCTCGGCGTCCTGGATGCTGTCCACGCTCGTACCGACGATGCGGGCGCCGGCCGCCTCAAGCGCTTCGGCCATGTTGAGCGGTGTCTGCCCGCCGAGCTGCACGACCACGTCGGAGACCTGCTCCTTGCGCATGACATGGATGACGTCCTCCGCCGTGAGTGGTTCGATGTACAGGCGGTCGGAGACGTTGAAGTCGGTGGAGACCGTTTCGGGGTTGGAGTTGACCATTACCGTTTTGCGCCCCAGATTTCGGTAGGCCATCGACGACAAAGTGCAGCACGTGTCGAACTCCAGCCCCTGACCGATGCGGTTGGGACCGGAACCGACGATCAGCACACCATCCGTGCCCACCGGTGTCCCCTCGTCGGCCTCGCCCCAGGACGAATAGAAATACGGCGTATCCGCCTCAAACTCTCCGGCGCAGGTATCCACGAAATGGTAGCTCGGCCGGATCCCGGCCGCGTCCAGACTCGCGGCGATCTCCTTCGGCGCCAAACCGGTGAGGCGCGCAATACGTCCATCGGTGAACCCGGCCTGTTTGGCCTCCAGGAGCAGTTCGCCCGCCGGGTCACCACCCGCCAGCTGATTCTCCAGCACCGCCAGCTCGCCAAACTCGTACAGAAACCAGGGATCGTAGCCGCTTTCGGCGGCGATCCGTTCCGCGGTCCGCGCCACCGCATCGGTTCCCTCCGAGGCGGCCCGCCGCAGGAGCGTATAGACCGCGAAGATGCGCCGCGGGTGCAGCGACTGCACCATCTCCCACAGCGTTTCCCCGTCCGTGTCCGGTGATAGCGCCTCCAGCCCGTCGAACCCGTACTCCGCTGCCCGGATCGCCTTGTTCAGCGCTTCGCCGAACGTTCGTCCCAGGGCCAGACTCTCGCCCACGCTCTTCATCTGCGTGCCGAGGCTCGCGTACCCTTCGGGGAACTTCTCCAGCTCAAATCGCGGGACCTTCACCGCGGCGTAGTCCAGGGCGGGTTCGAAACTCGACACCGTCTTGCCGGTGATGTCGTTGATCACCTCGTCGAGGGTGTAGCCCACCGCGAGCCGTGCCGAGGCCCGGGCGATCGGAAATCCCGTCGCCTTGCTCGCCAGCGCCGAACTCCGTGAAACCCGCGGGTTCATCTCAATGACAATCATCCGGCCGTCGGCGGGGTTGTAGGCGAACTGCACGTTGGAACCGCCGCAGTCGACGCCCACTCCACGGAGAATCTCAATCGCCGCGGTGCGCATGCGCTGGTACTCGCGATCGGAGAGCGTCTGTACCGGCGCCACGGTGATACTGTCACCGGTATGGACCCCCATGGGGTCGATGTTTTCGATGGAACAGACGACAACGGCGTTGTCGGCGGCGTCGCGCATCACTTCCAGTTCGAACTCCTGCCAGCCGATGAGACTCTCCTCGATCAGCGCGGTGTGCACCGGACTCTCGGCGAGGGCGTGTTCGATCGCCGTCACGGCTTCGTCCTCGGTGTAGGCGATACTCCCGCCCTTTCCGCCGAGGGTGTAGCTCGGGCGAATAATCAGCGGCAATCCGAACTCGGCCTTCACCGAAAGCGCCTCCGAGAGACTGGTGACCAGGGCGCTGCGGGGACTCTCGAGTCCCAGCCGCGAAACCAGCTTCTTGAACTCGCCGCGGTCCTCGGCGAGGCGGATGGAGTCGATCGACGCGCCGATCACTTCCACTCCATGCCGGGCAAACACTCCCGCTGCCTCCAGGTCCATCGCCAGGTTGAGCGCGGTCTGCCCTCCCATGGTGGCGAGGACCGCGTCGGGACGCTCGCGGCGGATGATGTCCTCGATATACGGAACCTCCAGCGGATCCATGTAGATGACATCCGCCGTGCCGGGCGTCGTCATCACCGTTGCGGGGTTCGGGTTGACCAGAATGACGCGATACCCTTCCTCCCGCAGCGCCTTCACCGCCTGATTTCCCGAGTAGTCAAACTCACAGGCCTGACCGATCACGATCGGACCGCTCCCGATCAGCAGGATAGAAGTGATATCTGTTCGTTTGGGCATCGGCTACTGCCCTCCTTCCGTGGCCGCGTCATCGGGATCGGCAACGTCTTCGAATCCGGGAATTGCCGCCAGAAACTCCCGGAAGATCCAGCGGCTGTCGGTCGGCCCCGGGGCACTCTCGGGATGGAACTGCGTCGAGCGAATACGCCTGCCGTCGTCGCGAAGGCCCTCGACGCTACCGTCGTTGGCGTTGCGGAACCATACCCGCATTCCCGGTGGAAGCGATTCCTCCTCCACGGTGAACCCGTGGTTCTGGCTGGTGACAAACACGCGCCGCGTGATCTCATCGCGCACCGGGTGGTTCACACCGTGGTGACCGAACTTCATCTTGCTCGTACGCCCCCCGGCAGCTTCGGCGATGATCTGGTGGCCGAGGCAGATGCCCAGAACCGGCAGCGTCCCCAGAAGCTCTCGCGTCTGTTCCACCTGGTGCGCAAGGACCGCGGGATCCCCCGGGCCGTTGGAGAGCATCACGGCGTCAGCACCGGTCGCCCGAAGCTCGGCGGCGGTGGCGGTGGACGGCACGACGGAGAGGCGACAGCCGAGCGCCTGAAGCTCCCGGACGATGTTGGCCTTCGCACCGCAGTCGTAGAGGGCGATATGCGGGCCGCCGGTACGGATGCTGGGACCGGAGCCGGTGCCACCGTCCGGCGCCGGCTCGATCTCCACGGACGTGGTTGTTCCCACTTCGCCGATCAGACCGCGTCCCTCCATGGCGGGAAAGCGAGAGAGCTCCGCGGCGAGTCCGGCATACACAGCGCGGCCGGTGGCGTCGGAGACATCAGGCATCTCTGCAGAGTCGGGGGCCGCACAGATCGCGGCGTTCTGTGCACCGTGGGTTCGCAGATGCAGCGTCAGGGCGCGCGTGTCCACGCCACTGATACCGGGCACCCCATTTTCGGCGAGATAGTCGGCCAGACGCACGCGGCCGGGGCGTACCGGACCATGGTACAGCCGCCGGATCACCAGTCCCGCAACTTTGACGCGTCGCGTGCGCCCCGCTTCGGGGCCGCTTTCGGACCAGCGTTCGTCGATACCGTAATTGCCGACGTGAGGATAGGTCATCGCCACGATCTGGCCGGTGTACGATGGGTCGGTCAGAACCTCGGCGTAGCCCGACATGGCCGTGTTGAACACGACCTCACCGAGGTGGGTCAGCGAGTCCGCGGCGGTCCCGGCGGCAAGCGATTTCGTCAACGCTCCGACCTCACGGGGCGGGGCGCCGAAGGATGTCCCGCGAAAAACGGTACCATCGGCGAGTACCAGGGCGGCGGGGGTTCCGAATGAGTCGTCGCGCGTGTCCACGTTGCCCTCCTCTTGCGGCGCATTGTGCCGATGAACGCCGCGATGTACAAGTCGCGATATACAGTTCGGTGAATATTTTTTCGGTTCTCAACCGACAACTGTGACAGATCCCGGGAAGGGCGCTATACTCAGGCGGTGGCGTTCTATCTGTCGAGGAAATTTTCGCACGCCGTTGTGGGCCCCGTGCGAGGGCTGTTCCGCCTGCTGTACTTCGCGATGGTGTTCTTCGCCGCCGCGATCGTCGCACTGGCAGCGCGGGCGTGGTATCCGTCGAACCGGTACCGTGCAATCCGTCCGGACCTGAGCCGGAGACTCGCGCGGATGGTGCTTCTGGCGTCCAACTTCCGCCTGCGCTACAACGGCACACCGCCGCCGCCCGGTACCATGGTGGTCGCCAATCACCTGAGCTGGGCCGACTCCTTCACGTTTCTCAGCCAGCTCGGGTGCCGGTTTGTGGCAAATCACCTGTACGGGTCGATCATCGGGTTCAGCGCGATGTTGCGATCGGTGGGGGTCGAGTTTGTAAATCGGATGAGTTTTCGGGGTGTGGGCCCAGCGCGACGCCTCATGACACGCATTCTTGCGCGTCACGAATCCCTGATGGTGTTTCCCGAGGGCCGTACCAGCCGCGGGGAGACGGTACGCCCGTTTCGCGCGGCGTTCCTGCAGGTGGCGATCGACCTCGGCGTTCCGGTTGCTCCCGCGAGTATCCGTTACGTCACCCCGCCCGATTGGCCGCCGGCGAGCGTCGTCGTGGGCTGGGAGGAATGGCCGCCGCTTCTGGTCCACATCTGGAGGGCGTTCCACGTCCCGCGGATCACCTGCGAGATTCGCTACGGCGATGTCGTGGTCTCCGCCACGAGTCGGCACGTCCTGTCCGAGGAGCTTCACGCACGGGTCACAGAGCTGTACCGCCCCATGCCCCAGCTCGCCGCCGACGCGCTTCGCCGCATCGACGTGCTCTCACGGGTCACCCGGGACATCATGTGGGGGGATACGCGGGGTCGGGAGATCGCCGCCCGGCGATAGTCGCTCCGGCTACGGCTCCGATTGCGCGAACGTGTCGCGCAAAGCCGCCACGTGAATCTGCGTGTCGGACGAACTGAAGAGCACGAACCGCACCAGCCGCACCGAGGACAGGCCGGCGTCGGCAGCATCCCGGACCGCGCGCATGGCAACGCCAGCGGCCTCCCGCACCGGATATCCAAAAATCCCGGTGGACACCGCCGGGAAGCCGATCGAGACCACCCCCGTCTCCTCCGCTCGCGCCAGACTGTTCCGGTAGCACGCCGCGAGCAACTCCGCCTCGGGGCGGTCGCTCCCGTACACCGGCCCCAGCGTATGCACCACGTAGCGGTTGGGCAGATTCCCGGCGGCGGTGATGACCGCATCTCCGGCGCCGATCGGTGCCAGCGGTTTGCACGCCTCGTACAGCGCCGGACCGGCGGCACGGTGTATCGCGCCGGCCACACCGCCCCCCGGAGCCAGCTGCGCGTTGGCGGCGTTGGTCACCGCGTCCAGGTCCCCCTGCCGGGTAATGTCGCCGGTGACGCATTCCACCACCAGACCGCGGTATTCCCGCCGTGCGTCAGCACTCATGCTCCACCTCCCCGGCGTCGCTGGCACAGTTCCACAAGCACCGATCCGGTCGACTTCGGATGGACGAAGGCGATATCCGCGCCACCTGCGCCGGCGCGCGGTTCGGCGTCGATCATGCGCATGCCCGCGTCGCGGACCGCGCCGATGCCACCGGTTATGTCATCCGTCGCCAGCGCAACATGATGAATTCCCTCTCCACGACGCTCAAGAAAGGTCGCGATCGGACTGCCCTCGTGAAGCGGTTCCAGGAGCTCAATACGTCCGGCATCCGTGTGGAACACCGCAGTACGAACAGCCTGGTCCTCGACCTCCTCGATCTCCGGCTCGCCGAGGCCCAGAACGTCCCGGTAGAACGGAATACGGTCCACCAGAGAGCGCACCGCAATCCCGATATGGTCAATGCCCTGAATCATGTCTCACCTCCCGTGCCGGTATCTCCGAGCACCTCGTCCATGAGCGCCCACAGACGATCGCGGAGTTCTCCAAATCGGACGCGCCCCGCCGGCGGAACACCACCCCGTTCCCGAAGCCACTGTCGCAACAGATCACCGGCGAGCTGTTCCCACGCCGCGGTGACCCGCACCCGTCGCCGCCGATCAAGGGCCCCGTCCTCGTCGAGGCGCGCAAGCAGGTCGCCGGTCGCCGCGTAGAGTTCCGGCACGCCGGTACCGTCGGCGGCGACGGTGCGACAAATCTCCGCGCGATGCTCGGTGCCGGGGATCACAAGCTGGGCGTGGCGGAGCGCACGTTCCAGATCGTCGGCACCCGCCAGATCCGCCTTGTTGATTATGTACACGTCGCCAATCTCCATGACGCCCGCTTTGAGCGTCTGGATTTCGTCACCGGTTCCCGGGTTCAGCACCACAAGCACCAGATCGGCGATGGACATGATGCCAACCTCCGACTGCCCGACGCCCACCGACTCAACGAACACCGTGTCGAACCCGGCGGCACCGAGAATCGCGGTTGCCTCAAGAGCTGCGGCGGACAGCCCGCCGCCATGACCGCGGGTGGCCATCGAGCGGATGAACACCTCCGTGTCGCCGCTGTGACGTGTCATGCGCAACCGGTCGCCGAGAAGCGCGCCACCGGAGAACGGAGAACTCGGATCGACCGCCAGAACCGCGACCCGTTTGCCGGCCTCGCGAGCCGCCGAGACCAGCGCCGCAATCAGCGTGCTCTTCCCGGCCCCCGGCGGACCGGTGAGTCCCACCACCGGCGGCGGCGTTCCGTCGATCAGGTCCATCAGGGTGTCGCGTCGCGGCCCCCCGGCCTCCACGATCGAGATCGCGCGCCCGATCGCCCGGGGGCGTCTCCGTCGGACACCGTCAACGATCTCCCCGAGCGCCCCGTCCTCACCACCGGTCACAGTGCCGGAAGCTCCTGTCGCGTGGCCTCGATGAAATCGATCACCTTTTTGATCGGTGTTCCCGGAGGAAACACCGCCCGGACACCAGCTTCCTGCAGCTCATAGACATCGGGACCGGGAATGATTCCCCCGCCGAACACCACGATGTCACCGGCATCGTGTTCCCGCAGCAGGTCCACGACCCGCGGGAACAGCGCCATGTGGGCACCAGAAAGGAGACTTAACCCAACGAACTGCACGTCCTCCTGGATCGCCATCTCCACGATCGCCTCCGGCGTCTGTCTGATCCCGGAGTAGATCACCTCGTAGCCGGCGTCGCGGAGCGCGCGGGCGATGTACTTGGCACCGCGGTCGTGACCGTCGAGCCCGGGTTTCGCGATCAGGATCCGTACCGTGTTCTCCATCCTACACCACCGTATGCTGCCGGTATTCGCCGAACTCGTCGCGCAGGGCGCCGCATATCTCTCCAAGGGTGGCGTACGCCCGCACCGCCTCGACGATCGGTTCCATCAGATCCGCGTCCGGGTCGCGCGCCGCGTCCCGCAGGGCGGCCAGCGTTGATGCAGCGGCGGCGCCGTCGCGCTCTTCCCGCACACCTTCCACCCGCGACACCTGAGCGTCGTGAACATCCTGCCGAAACCCCATCACGTCGATGCAGCTGTCGCCGATGCCCTCGTGACAGTTGACACCCACAACGAGGCGATCGTGGTCCTCGATCTCACGTTGATAGCGGTAGGCGGCATCCTCGATGTCTCGCTGTGGCGTACCCCTTCCGATCGCCGCCACCATGCCACCCTCGCGGTCGATGCGCTCGAGGTATTCCCGCGCCCGGGACTCCAGTTCGTCGGTCAGGGCCTCCACCGCCCACGACCCAGCCAGCGGATCCACGGTGTTGGCGACACCGCTCTCCAGGGCGATGATCTGCTGCGTTCGCAGGGCGATCCGCACCGACTCCTCCGTCGGCAGACTCAACGCCTCGTCCCGCGAGTTGGTGTGGAGGCTCTGGGCTCCACCGAGCACCGCTGCCAGGGCGTGCAGCGTCACGCGCACGACGTTGTTGTCCGGCTGCTGCGCCGTGAGGGCGGCGCCGCTCGTCTGCGCGTGGAATCGAAGCGCCTGCGATCGCGGGGAGTCCGATCCAAACCGTTCCTTCATGATGCGCGCCCACATGCGCCGCGCCGCCCGAAATTTCGCAACCTCCTCCAGCAGGTCGCTGCCGGCGCTGAAAAAGAACGACAGCCGACCGGCAAACGCATCGATGTCCAGCCCCGCCGAGAGCGCCGCCTCAACGTAGGCGATCGCATCGGCCAGGGTAAACGCGAGTTCCTGGACCGCCGTGGCACCGGCCTCGCGGATGTGGTACCCGGAAATACTGATGCTGTTCCACCGGGGCAGTTCCTCGGCGCAGAACCGGAACGTATTGGTCACCAGCCGCATGGACGGTTCCGGCGGAAAGATGTATGTCCCCCGGGCGATGTACTCCTTGAGGATGTCGTTCTGGATCGTGCCGCGGAGACTGTCCCGGGAAACACCCTGCTTTTCTGCAACCACGGTATACATCGCAAGGAGTACTGCCGCCGGGGCGTTGATCGTCATCGACGTCGACACCCGATCAAGAGGGATGCGATCGAAGAGAACTTCCATGTCCGCCAGACTGTCGATCGCGACCCCGACCTTCCCGACCTCGCCAAGGGCCAGACCGTGATCCGAGTCGTACCCGATCTGGGTTGGCAGATCAAAGGCGACGGACAGCCCCGTCTGACCTTCGTCCAGCAGGTACCGAAACCGTTCGTTCGTCTCCCGCGCGGTTCCAAAGCCCGCGTACTGACGCATCGTCCAGTAGCGGCCGCGGTACATCGTGGGCTGCACGCCGCGGGTGAAGGGATACTCACCCGGAAAACCGAGTGACTCTCGGTACGCGGCACCATCTGCTCCTTCCGGGGGCAGATACACCCGTTCCAGCGGAACACCGGACGCCGTCTCCAGGCGTCCGTCCCGGCGTTCGGGATGCCTGCGCACCACCGGTTGGACCACCTCGCGCTCCCATCGGGACCGTTCGTTGCTGAGGGACATATACCAGTTGTAACGCCGCTTCAGGCATCTGTAAAGCGTGCTATAATCCCGGGGAAACGGAGAGATCGGACGAATCGATGAGAAATGGATCCACCGTTCCGGTTCACGTGCTTCTCGTTGAACGCGACGCCTCCCCGACAGGAGAAGTCCGACAGGCGCTTGCGGCGGACGGGTACCACGTGGAGACGGTCACCACCAGCGCCGACGCCCTCGCCTTCCTCGAGCGGGAGTCGTGCGACATCGTGGTCATGGACGTGGAACTGGCGGACGGGGATACGGGCATTGAGTGCGCCCGCCGTATCGACACGCACCACGATCTACCGATCGTATTCCGAACCGCCCGGGACGACCAGGCGACGCTCGCTGCGATTCGAACCGTTACGCGCCACGGATACGTCCTCAAACGGTCCGGCTACACCGTGCTCCGGGAGGTAATGCGCCTGGCCATGGAGCTTCACCGCGAACAGCGCGCACTCCGCCGATCGCGGGACCTGTACCTGTCCATCGCCAACCTCACCGGAGACATCATCGTGCGCCACGATGTCGAGGGCCGATGGGTGTTCCTCAACGACCGCGCCCGGACCGCCTGGGGAATCCCCGACGGCGACATCAGCCAACTGAACTACCTCGACTATGTCGAACCCGAGGATCTGGACGCCACGCGGGCGGCGGCGGAAACGATGCGACAGAACCAGACACCGATCACCGGTCTCGTCAACCGCGTCCACACCGTCGATGGTCTTCGGGTCTACGAGTGGAACAGCTCCCCGGTTTTCGACGAGCATGGACGCTACGCCGGGTTTCAGTCCACCGGGCGTGACATCACCCGCCAGAAGGAGGCGGAACAGCAGATCCGCGACCTGCTCAATGAGCGCGAGGTCCTTCTGATGGAGGCGTACCACCGCGTGAAGAACGACCTCGGATTCGTCGGGGCGCTGCTCTCGCTGCAGGCGCAGGAGACATCCGACGCCGAGGCCCGAGCCGCCCTGACCGAGGCCAGCGACCGCATCAGGCTCATCACGCGGATCTACGAAACCCTCTCCCGTTCCAATCAGCAGGAACCGGTCGACCTGCGCGCCATCGTGGACCAGATCGTCCGGGATACCGTCGCCGGCGCGCTGCCGCCGCAGATGACGCTGCATACGGACGTGGAACCGATATCCGTGAGCGCCAAGTTCGCCATCAAGGTGGGGATCATCCTCAACGAACTGATCACCAACTCAGCCAAATACGGGGCCGACGGCGCCGACGAAGAGCCTCTGAACGTTTCGATCCGTCACCTCTCCGATGAGGAGGCCCTCAGGATCGAGGTGTCAGACACGGGCCCGGGATTTCCCCCGCCGGTTCTCGCCGGCGAGGCGTTCGGATTCGGTCTGTCCATCGTCCAGTCGCTGGTGCGCCAGCACGACGGCACGATGACGCTGAGTAACGCCGCCGACGCGGGGGCCGTGGCAACCATCCACATCCAGCCCGCCTGAGACGGCGCTCCGCCGTCCCACGCCGGTGGCACCGATTCCTGCACGATACAGCGTCCCGTGCCACGGCTGTCCGCCCGCTCGAGACGGCGGGGCACAAAAACGGCGGGGCACAAAAAAAGCCGGCCCGCATTGTGCGAACCGGCTCGGCTACCCCCTAGGGGAATCGAACCCCTGTTTTGGGAATGAGAATCCCACGTCCTAGCCGCTAGACGAAGGGGGCACTGGTGACTTCCCGGGGAGGACTTGAACCCCCACTGTCAGAGCCAGAATCTGATGTGCTACCAATTACACCACCGGGAAATATCTCTGACGCGGCGGATAGTAGCCCCGGGAGCGCGAACATGTCAATAGGTTCCGCGCCATCCGCCGTTGCAGTGCCGACGCGCCGGCGTGGACGGAGTTCACCGCGGTCGGTCCACCCGGCGACTCCGGCACGCACCGACACACCTCGCCATGGTGTACGGCGGTGGGTTTGCGGTCGCCGCAACGGCGGCGCCGGAGGGGACAGGGGCGCGTCTGGAGCTGCGCGTTCCCGCCACCTACTCCGAGTCGTACGCGTGAAGGTAGCGCACATCGCGCCCCTGGAGTCGCGATGCGTAGTCGAGAAACGGAAGTGCCACCACGGCGAATACCCCCGCCACCGTCGCGCCCGCCTCCTCCAGGAGCTCACAGGCCGCTTCCACCGTGCCACCGGTCGCGATGAGATCATCCACCACGAGCACCCTGCCGCCGGTGGGGACGTCCTCGGCGTGCACCTCGATCCGATCGGTCCCGTACTCCAGATCAAACTCGCGCCCCAGGGTCCTGCCCGGCAGCTTTCCCGCTTTGCGCAGCAGCACCAGTGGAAGCCCGGTACGGTACGCAAACGGCGCCGCCAGCAGAAAACCGCGCGCCTCGATTGCGGCAACCGCGTTGATGCCGGCATCGGCGTACATCTCCACCATACGGTCGACGGTGTGGGCGAACGCCGGCGGAGTCGCGAGAAGACTGGTCAGATCGTAGAACAGGATACCCGGCTTCGGAAAATCGGGGATCTTGCGAATGGCCGCGTCGACGACCGGATCGGTATGCATGCCGTCAGTATTCGGTGGCGACGGCCGCCCGTCAAGCGGCACGAGGGGCCCGCGGCGGCGGTCATTTGAAGAATCGCGACGCTGCGCCTATCATGGGAGCACACAGATGCAGTACCTCATACCGATCGCCAGCGGCAAAGGCGGTGTCGGGAAAACGCTCCTGGCCGCAAATCTCGGTATCGCCCTGGCCAGACAGCAGAAAACCGTGATCCTCATCGACCTGGACCTCGGAGGGAGCAACCTTCACACCGTACTGGGAATCCGGAACCGGTTTCCGGGGGTCGGCCATTTCATTTACCGCAAGGCGGACACGCTGGAGCAGCTGGTTGTCACGACCGCGCAGGAGCGGTTGTACTTCATTCCCGGCGACAGTCTGTTCAGCGGAACCGCAAACCTGCCCTACTGGCGCAAGCTCGCGCTGCTGAAGCAGATCGACGAACTCACGGCGGATTTCGTGATTCTCGACCTTGGTTCGGGGACCACGTTCAACACGCTGGATTTTTTCCTCACCTCACAGTCGGGGCTCGTCGTGACCACCCCCGACACGACCGCAATTCTCAACGCCTATTCGTTCCTGAAATCCAGCATGCTGCGGCTGCTGCAGCGCAGCTTCCCGGGTCGCAGCGACGAACGGCAGGCGGTTGTCGATTTCGTACAGCAGAAGGTGGAGGGCGAAAACCTGACCCTTCGACACATCGTCGAGACACTTCACGGAATCAATCCGGAAAGCGGACAGGCGGCGGAGCGGATTCTCGACGGATTTCGCCCGAGGGTGATCATGAACGCCGGTCGAACCGCCCAGGATATCCGGCTCGGGTCGCGCCTGCGGCAGGTTGTGAGGAACAATCTCGAACATGACGTAGAGTTCATCGCCTACCTTCCCCACGACGAACTGGCGTCGCGCAGCCCCCTGGAACGAAGCCCGACGCTCCTGCAGTATCCCCAGAGCCCGTACTCCCTCGGTGTGATGCAATGCGCCACGCGCTTGATCCACGAGCCGGTACCGGGCCGACTCAAACTATTCCCGGACGACGAGGACCTCAAGGAGCTGCAGGAGGATTTCGCGACCGGCCGGAATCGACCGCAGACGACGGACGGATAGCCGGCGGCGATTCCGGGGGTCAGTGCCGTTCGCCGCGGCCGCCGCGTGGAGGAGACGTCGCCGCACGAAATCCGGCCACCCGCGCCGACACACCGGTGTGCCACGGACTCCGCGCGCCTGCGCGAAGCGAATGGTAGCCAAGCCCGGCCACCATCGCCCCGTTGTCAACACAAAGCTCCGGCGGCGGCAGGATCGCGGTCACCGGTCCACCGTCGACGACGAGGTTATGCAATCGCGTCCTCAGTTCCCGGTTGGCTGCAACGCCGCCGCCGGCGGCGATGCGCCGGATTCCGGTAGCTCGCACCGCTCGTTCAACGCGGTCCATGAGCATCCCCACGGCGGCGTCCTGGAACGCGGCAGCGAGATTCTCAGGCGTCCGTGGAAAGGCGGGGTTCCAGAAACGGTCCAGCTGGTGCACGACGGCTGTCTTGAGTCCCGAAAACGACACGTCGTACTCGCTCGCGGCGTGGGTCAGCCGCGGACGTGGAAACGTCGCCGCCCGGGCATCTCCCGTTTCCGCGAGCCGGTCGATGACAGGCCCACCGGGATATCCGGCCCCCAGAAACACGCTCACCTTGTCGTACGCCTCGCCACACGCGTCGTCGATCGTGGTCCCCAGTACGTCGAGCTCGTCGTGGCTCCGGCTCACGGCGAGCATCGTGTGGCCCCCCGACACCAGAAGAACCAGATAGGGATACTCGAGAGCGGGTGCTCCCTCTTCGCCCGAGATGAGGTGCGGGGCGTACGCGTGCGCTTTCATATGGTCGACTGCGATGAACGGAAGCCCCGCCGCGAAGGCGTACGTCTTGGCGAAGGTGAGTCCGACGGCCAGCGAGCCGCTCAACCCCGGACGGTTTGTGACCGCAACGGCATCGACGGTAGTCGCGTGGGGCCCCGGTTCCAACCCCGCCTCCGATAGCGCCTCCCGAACGACCGGGTAGATATGCTCCACGTGGGCGCGTGATGCGACCTCCGGCACAACGCCGTGATACCTGGCGTGAATCTCGGTCTGCGAGGCGATCACCAGCGAACGGATCGTGCGCCCGTCCTCCACGACGCTGGCGGATGTTTCGTCACATGAACTTTCAATACCCAGAACCAGCATGGGACAGACGCGCGCGCTCCCTCTCGAGAAGATCACTCAACGGCAGAAACCGATATCCCGCCGCGGTGATCTCAGCATAGCGATCACGCAGAACCCGCGCAAGCTCGAAGGACGTGACGTGTCCGATCATCACGGCATAGCCCTGTTCGTCGGCCACCGCGAGGGCCTCATCGAGCTGCGCCGATATCGCGTCGTCTTCACGAACGTTGTCCAGGAACACGTCTCGGACCGCCGTATCGATTCCCCGGCTCCGGGTTGCGTCGGCGGCGACGCTCCGGGCGGTTGTGCGACTGTCGAGAAAGAACAGCCGGTAGCGACTCAGGGCGTCGGCAACAACCCCCATGACCCGCTGGTCCGCCGTGGCGCGACTGCCCATGTGATTGTTGACTCCGATGATGCCCGGCATCGAGGCCACGTTGCTCGTCACCGTGCGACGAATCTCGGCGTCCGACTGGCGTACGTAGATCGCACCCGGCCCCGGGTCGTTGCCGCCGACAGCCTCCATGGGCTGATGCAGGATCGCTTCGTGTCCCAGCGCGATCGTCATCCGCACTGCGTCGGCCGAATAGCGCAACCCGGGCAGGACGGCTACCGTGAACGCTCCCGGAAACCTCATGAACGCCCGGAGGTGGTCCAGGTCGTGCCCCGCGTCGTCCAGTACGAGGTACAGGCGCGGGCCGTCGGAGGTATCACCGTCTTCCGAAGACGGCCCGGTGCTCCCGCTTCCGGAAGGATCGGGAATCCCCTGGTCCGGTTCCTCGGGCTGAGCCGACGCGGTCCGAACATCTCCGGCACCACCGGCATCGCCACCGGAAAACAGTTCGGGCCTCAGCAGGCCGACCATGCCGGCCACCGAGGCCACGATTAACGCGAGTAAAATCAGTGGTGTCCGAACGTTCCGCATACCCCTCCGGACGAGGTCAGTTGACCATCATCTGTTTCAGATATTCGGCGTCCGTACGCAGTTTCTTGATCGCCCGCATCTCGATCTGTCGGACGGTTTCCGGTGATATCCCCATTTCGTCGGATATGCGTTTCAACGTGTACCGCTCGCCACCGTCGAGGGCGTAGCGAAAGCGAAGCACATCCTGCTCCCGCTTCTTCAGCCGGCCAATGCTGTTCCAGGTCTCCTCGCGCAGGACCTCGTGCATGACCATGCCGTCCGGGGAGTACGAGTAGTCCTCCAGAAGGTCCATGATCGTGCCGTTGTCCTCGTTGATCTCGCTGTCCAGCGACACGGGGGAAATCGCGATTCGCATGATCTCCGCCACATCCTCGGATTCCATCCGCACCTCGGCGGCGATCTCGTCAACCGTCGGGGTCCGCATGAGATGCTGACTGAGGTAGTTGTACGCCCGCTGGATGCGCTTCAGGGCGTCCTCCTTGCGATGAGGGAGCCGAATCGCCCGCCGGCGATTTGCCAGTGACCGGGTGATCGCCTGTTTGATCCACCATGCAGCGTAGGTGCTGAACCGTACACCCTTGCGGTAGTCGAACCGACTTGCAGCCTTGAGAAGTCCCAGATTGCCGTCCTGAATGAGGTCCAGCAGCGAGACATCGGGGCTGACATAGGCCTTGGCGATCTTGACGACCAGACGCAGGTTGCTTTCGATCAGCGTCTTCTGCGCGCCGGAGTCGCCATCCTGAATCCGCCGGGAGAGCGCCTGCTCCTCGTCGGCGGTCAGAAGACGCGTCTCGCGGATCTGCGAGTAGTACGCCTGAAGGGCATCAGACTGGGTCTGGCTGGCAATTCGTTTTTTGGCCATACCGTCCTCCTGCCCACCAACATGCAATCGCTGTGCCAAACCGCTCAAATCAGCCGTTGATTCTGTTAACTTGTTGTGTAGCAGGGAAATAAAAAACCCGCCATGACTGGCGGGTTTCGTTGATGTATGATTTTTCGTACATACGCCGCGCAGCGGGTATGTATTTCTATACACGCCGGGGAAGGCCGACCCCGACAAAATGGAACATATCACGCCCGATACTGATCCACAATCATGTCGGCCAAACCGAAACCGGCAGTTTTGGACATGATGTTCGCGTACTCGTCGTACAGCATGTCCCGAAAAATGTCGCCCGCCATTCCGGTGTCCACCAGCTCGTTCTCCGGGTTCAGCGTGCTGCGCATGCTTTCCAGCATCTGTTTGACGAAGATCGCCTCGAAGTCCTCGGCCACGGAACGCAACTGCGACTCGGGGTCACCCTGTGGCAGGTTGTAACGCAGGTTCTGCAGCTGCAGCTGCGCGAGGTTTCCCGAGCCACCACTCAGGCCGATCGAATCACCGCCGTTCATCGCTCACCTCCTACCGCTTCAGTCCGTTGGCGATGCCGAGCATCGTGTCGCTGGTCTGGATCGCGCGACTGTTCATCTCGTAGGCACGCTGCGCGACGATCATGTTCACCATCTCGCTGACCACGGAAACGTTGGACATCTCCAGGAACTTGTGCTGCAGGCGCCCCATCCCCTCGAGTCCCGGCGTTCCACCGATCGCGTCTCCACTGGCCGCTGTTTCCTTGTACAGGTTCTGGCCGACCGCGTTCAGGCCGCCGGGGTTCACGAACCGGTAGAGCTGCATCTGGCCCACCTCAAGCGGCTGATCCTGCCCCGGCACCTGGACCGTTACCCGCCCGTCCTGACTGACGTTCAGCGTGTTCCGGATGAAATCGGGCGGCATGATGATTTCCGGCACCACGCGGTGGCCGTTGTTGGTCACCAGCTGACCGTTGGAGTCGATCTTGAACGACCCGTCGCGCGTATACGAGAACGTACCGTCGTAGTCCTGAACCCGGAAGAATCCTTCGCCCTCGATCGCCAGATCGCTGACATTCCCCGTTTGCTGCAGGCTTCCCTGTTCGAACTCTTTTGCCGATCCTGCCACCTTCACACCGTGACCAACGGTGACCGGGGTCGGAACCAGCGTCTGTTCCGTTGCCGGCGTACCGGCAGTCCGTGTCGTCTGGTACAGGAGATCCTCGAAATCGGCACGGTTTCGTTTAAAGCCGGTCGTGTTCACGTTCGACAGGTTGTTGGAGATCGTATCAATATTGAACTGCTGCCCCATCATTCCGGAGGCGGCGGTCCACAGTGAACGCATCATACGCTAACTCCTTGCTGCGCCTATTGCGGCCGCATGACTTCCGCGATCAGTCTCGCGGTACTCTGGTCCTGGCTCTGGACGACTTTCTGGTTGGCCTCGTAGGCCCTGTTGACCTCGATCAGCTGCGTCATCTCGGTGACGGGATTGACGTTCGCCTTTTCCAGAAAGCCCTGGAGCACCGCCGGCCGCTCGCCGCCGAGCGCATCCTGTGCGTCACCGCTCTCGCGGGTGGTGTTCCACAGGTTGCCACCCTCCTTGCGGAGGTAACGGGTTTCCGGCATATCGACCAGGCGAAGCGTGCCAACCTGGACCGTCTCGTCCCACTGGTTCTCGCGGTTCTGGACCAGGCGTTCAGGATCATCGAGAAAGCGTTGGTTGGCAAACACGCGTCCCGACTCGTCTACCACAAAGTTGTTCTGCTGGACCCGGATCGGGTTTCCGTCCTCACCCAGCACCGGGTACCCCTGCTGTGTGACAAGCAGGCTTTCAGGACCGATCGTGAAGCTGCCGTTGCGGGTGTACCGTTCGCCGTAGGGAGTATCCACGACGAAAAACCCGTCTCCCTGGAGGGCCAGGTCGAACGAGTTGGAGGTTTCCCGGACGGCCCCCTGCTCGAAGATCGTGAATACCTCGTTCTGTTCCACACCCGTTCCGAGTCGTCCGACGACCGGTGCGTTGTCGATACTGCCAACCGGCTCGTTGCGGTACGGAAACTGGATCACGCCATCGTCGTTCGTGCGGCGCAAGAGAAGCTCGGGAAACGCCTTGTGAACCGATACGTCGCGCTTGTAGCCCGTTGTATCGGCGTTGGCCAGATTGTTGGAGATCGCGTCCAGACGGTGCTGTTGCGCAACCATCCCGCTGGCTGCAGTGAAGACTCCTCGTACCATATCCACAGTATCGGCACTCGCGTCTCCGGGTTGAGGAAGGATGCGCGCGGGCGCAGCGAGGGGCTTGGCGCGCGGGGCGTTTTTGGATATAGTTTCCGCCACACGCCAACCTAGCTCAGGGGTAGAGCAGCTCACTCGTAATGAGCAGGTCGTCAGTTCGAATCTGACGGTTGGCTCGCGCCGAACGCCGGTTTTCCAGCAGGGAAGCCGGCGTTTTTTTCGCCAATCTTTACCGGTTCTTCACACGGAATTCCGCACACCTTCACGCCTGCCGTCTACCTTCGCTCCCAGATGAGATACCCGGAGGACGCACGATGAGACACTGGCTTTCACGAATCGGAATCACCCTCACGCTGATGACAGCCCTGGCGATGGGTGCTGCAGCGCTGACGCCTCAGCAGCTGGATACCGCTATTGCGGCGGTGTCAGCCGAATACCCCGAGGCGGTCGTCGTCGAGGTTCATGTGGAATCGAACTGGGACAATCCGCTGATAAGCATGCAGCTCGACAACGGGTGGGAGGTGTACGTGGCCTCCACCACCGGCGAGATCATCGACCGCACCCGCAACCACACCCGACGGGACGACCGTCGCCTGGCGCGACAAATCAGAGACGGAGACATACGATCGATTCCCGAGGCGTACCGCAGTATCCTCGATCAACTCGCCGCCACCGGACCTGTGGCGAACTCCGACGGGGCAACTCTTTACGATCTTGGCTTCGATCGAGAGTACGGCCGCCTGATGGTCAACGCTTCGTTTCGCCCCGCTGTTCAGGCGGTGGCGGTCGTCTCCTCCGCCACGCGGACCCCCGGCGGAGATCACCACGACCACGACCGGTTTGAGCGCGAGGGTCGGGAGGACTACCGCGAGGAATACGAGGACGATGACGACGGATGGAACGGCGGTTTCTCGGTCTACGCCGACGCCGTCACCGGTAGAATTATCTCCCTCGACCGGGGTCACTGATATCGGACACAGGGTCACCGCGCGGAGGGATGTGCTCCAGGGTCGGAAAGAACCACCGCTGGAGCACTGCCCGCGCCAGATCCCACACCGTCGCCCCGACTCGGTCGATCAATCCGGAGTCGGAGGTGGCAATGATCGTCGGCGCGCGTCGAACCAGTTCTGCGTCGGCTGAGTCGGCAACCACGACCCGGAGGCGATCGTCGGGAGGACGTCCGCGCCCCAGCAACTCCGAAAACAACGCGGCGTGGTCGGCGCTGTGGGACAAGGGCCGGTCCAGGCACACCACGATCTCATCGGCGGAGAGTTCTCGGAGCGCATCCGCCACCAGGCCGATCGCCCGTTCCATGAGTCCGGCGTCATGAAGCCGGCCGTGAATGCCGCCGATGTCGCGAACGAGCCCGTCGTCGGCCACAAATACAGCGACACCACGCAGATAGTTGGCCACGGTGAGCACGACGTTGTGACCGTCGATCCCGATACGCGCTCCCTGGGACGGTGCAGCCACCAGGCGACGCCGTCTGGCAGCACCGACGGCGGTTGGCGACACGCCGCGAAAGAGGATATGGCGTTCCTCACGGGTGAGCCGATACCGGTCTCCAACGAGGGTGTTGCTCGCGGCCTCCGGGTACCCGCGGTCAAGAAGCATTCGATAGTCGACGATCGCCCGGCGAAGCGGTGGAGTGATCACGGAGACGTTAGGACCAGGGTTCGGCCCGACGCGGTCCGTGCCAGCGACCCTCCCCCGAGATCAGCGATGAGGGCGACCTCATCACCGGCGGACAACACGCCGATCGCATCCCCGGAGATCACATCCCGCGCCAGCCGGTCGTCGGATAATGGCCGAAGGTCGCCCTCCGGCACCGACGCCCGCGGTCCCGTCACCGCCACCGCAACCGGGGGAAGCTGGACCGTGAGGCCGTTCACCGTTCGAACGCGAACCGAGTCAGAGGACCGCCCCACAATACGTATGGGCGCACCGGCGTCGATCGTCACCTCCGCGATCGCGGGGGTTCGCTCCGGCGTCACCGGAGCGATCGCCGCCCCATGGAAGCTGTCTCCGGCACCGCGGAGGTTGGGGTTCCGGTTCTTCGGCGTTTCGACCCGCCGTTCCGGAATCCGGTTTGTTCCGGTTACGTCCCGATGTACCACTCCCCATCCGCCGACACCGGTTGCATCCGGCACCGGCGGCGCCGTACCCTCCGCCGGCGACACAACATACGGCCAGGGATCGATCGGCCGTCGCCACCCGCCCTGGTATACCCCGAAGTGCAGGTGCGGCGGTGTGGTGACTGCATTGCCGGTGTTTCCCACTGTTCCGATGATGTCCCCGGGGGCAACACTGGTACCGGCGGTGGTTCGATGCTCGTCCAGGTGGGCGTAGTACAGGAGAAGGTCCCGTTCCGAATCCCGCAAAACGACGACGTTCCCGCCCCGCTCGCGCTGTCCGACGCGAAGCACGTCCGCGTGGGTCACCGCGTGTACCGCTGTTCCCCGCGGTGCAAAGATGTCGATGCCGTGATGGTCCCGCGCCCCACCGTCACGGCGGTCCCCGAAAAAACTCCAGATGTCGCCGGCGTCGGCGCCGTCAACGGGAAACGTGAGTGCCGCGCGTTCGCCGATCGAGACCGTGAACCGTCCGCCGCGCAGCAGTTCCGGTTGCAGCCGAAGGAGGTAGTACGCGTTTCGGTGCGGTTCGAAGACGATCTCTGATCCCTCACTGCCTCGACTCGCCACCGGCTCGATCAGTTCAACCGCCGCCTCCGCGCCGTCGGTGGCACGAATGCGGAACACGTCGGCAAAGAAATAGTCATGGTCGGAGTCGATCGTGACGGTCACCCGCCGACCGGCGGTCATCGGGAACCAGTATCCCAGGGCTGCCGGATCGCGGGGGTCGAAGTACACGGTCTCCGTCACCGGCAGCGTTACCGCCGTTGCCTCCCGCGGAACCGCCTCCGCCGCACCCAACCACGCCGCACCCATATGCGTCTCATCCAGTGTCAGCTCCCGGAGTGCCGCCGCATAGGTTGCGTGCGACTCCCGCGGTCGAAACGGAGCCTCCACCGTCTCCCGTGGCCACAGCGCCCACCACGCCGCGGCGCCACCAGCGAGAACCGTGATACATACCGCCAGAATCGTTCGCCAGCGCCGTTCCATGCCTGAGAATGTACCGCTGTCGCGCCCCTCGGCGGCAAGTCGGCTCGGCGAGGCACTTGAGTCCGACCGCCGGCCGCGCTACCCTCTCCCGGTGGCCTCGACATTTCTCTGGTACGACCTGGAAACATTTGGACGCGATCCCCGCTGGGACCGAATCGCCCAGTTTGCGGCGCAGCGAACCGACGCGGATCTCACGCCGGTGGGGGACCCGATCGTCCTCTACGGTCGTATCAGTCCCGACTATCTGCCGTCACCGGAGGCGTGTCTGGTCACGGGTCTGACTCCCAAGAAGACCGCAGAGGGTCTGGTGGAGGCTGAACTCGCCGGTGAAATCCACGCCCTCATGGCGACACCGGGCACGTGCAGCGTCGGCTACAACAGCGTGCGCTTCGACGACGAGTTCGTCCGAAACCTGTTCTACCGCAACTTCTACGACCCGTACCGCCGGGAATACGCCCGAGGCAACTCCCGCTGGGATGTGCTTCCGTTGGTGCGACTTGCCCACGACCTGAGGCCCGACGGAATCGAGTGGGTATACGGCGACGACGGCCGACCGGTATTCCGACTGGAGGCGCTTACCGCTGCCAACGGACTCAGCCACGAACACGCCCATGATGCGCTTTCCGATGTGGAGGCCACCCGGGCGATCGCCGCTCTGGTGAAGCTCCGGCAGCCCAAGCTGTTCGAGTTCTACCTGTCCCTCCGGAACAAAACGGACGTGCGACGCATCGTCAATCTCCAGCACCCGCGACCGGTGTTGTACAACGCCCCGGTATTCACGCGCCCCGGGGCCACAACCAGCGTCGTCTTTCCCATCACCGCGAATCCCCGCAACGGGAACGAGATTCTCGCCTTTGATCTGCGATCCGAGCCGGACCTCCTGGTCGATACCGACGAGGAGACGCTGCGCCGCAGGGTGTTTTCGCCGGCTGGAGAACTCGACGGAGAGCCACGTGTTCCCCTCGTGGGGATCCAGGTGAACAAGGTTCCGGCGGTGGCGCCACTCAGCACGCTTTCCCGGGAGCGCGCCGCGGAGCTGGGGCTGTCACTCCCCGACATCGAGCGACGGGCGCAGGCGCTCGCCGACCGCATCGCCCGCGATCCGACGGTCGCCCATCGCATTCGGGCGATCTACGAGGATGGCGGAGCGCCGGCATACCGGGATCCGGATCTCAATATCTATTCCGGGGGGTTTTTCGGTGACGAAGACCGGGCCGTGTTTGAACGGATCCACGTGACGCCGCCGGAGGAGCTTCTCCGTACGCCGCCGTCGTTTGCAGATCCCCGGGGACCGGAGATGCTCCTGCGCTACGTGGCCCGAAACTGGCCCGATGCGCTGAGCGATGCCGACCGCAGGCGGTGGCACAGCCAGTGCGCCGGCAGACTTCTGGCACCGGAGTACGACCGTGCCATGGATCTCGAAAGCTACCGAAAACGCATTCACAACCTGATGGCACGCGGTGATGTCTCACCCCGCGACAAGCGGGTACTTCGGGATCTGCTGGACTACGCGGCGTGGCTCGACAAGAATATCCTGTCGCAGGGATAGTCGCGTGTTCAGCGCCGGCGACGACGGCTCCCCGCGCCGGTCAGCATCGCCGTAAGGGCCGCGGCGACGGCGGCGACACCACCGGTGAGGAGAATGTTGCGGCGGATCTCGTCGATTCCTGCCACCTGCTCCGCGGCCCGCCGGAGCGCGCCGCCCAGACCGGCCCCACCACCCACCGTGAGAAGTGTTTCGATGCTTACCCGGCTTCCGGCCACCGTTCCGAATATGAAGTAGCCGGCCACGACACCGATGACGGCGCCGAGGACGGCAAAAGAGAGCACACGTTTCATGAAGTCATCCTTTCCTCGAGGGCGGCACGAATTCGCCGGTATCTCCGTCGGTTCACCCCCATGTCGCCCTGCCCCACGCGGGAGGCGGAACGCATATGCACTACATTCTGTCCCGCGGGAACCCAGAAATCCACATCGTCCACAAAACCGAACACCGCACTGCGCGCCTGCGCCCGCACAAACCCGGCGCCGCGCTCTACGATCACGGTCCGCGGCTGTGCCTCGAGGACCGCGACGATCGCCGCCACGGCAGCCGACTGGTCACCCCGGTACGGAATTGGCTCGACGGCGTGGGCGTCATCCGACTCCGGTGCCTGGGTACTGACGCAGTTGGGCGACTCCGGACACGGCGCCAGACGACCGGCGGCGAGATCCGGCGATGCGACGGACCGGTCGCCCTGCGCACGATTGAGGAGCGCGAGTCCCACGGCACCGATGGCGACACCGGCAACGATCACGCCGCCGAGAATGGTGAGCACTTTCATAGGGCCAAGGTAGCGACGGACTACCAGCGGATCAAGTTTCCGCCGTAGCTGAGTCCGGCCCCGAATCCCACCGTCAGGATCAGCTGGCCCTCCTCGAGCAGCCCCTGCTGCTGCATGTCGTCAATCGCGATCGGAATCGAGGCGGCAGACGTGTTCGCAAACCGGTCGAGGTTGGTGAAGAAGCGATCCAGAGGAAGACCCAGCCGTTTGGCTGCCGCTTCGATGATCCGGAGATTTGCCTGGTGCGGCACGATCCAGGAGACATCCTCCGGTGAGATCCCCTCCCGCTCGCACAGTGTCCGAACCGACTGCACCAGGGCGTCGACCGCAAAGAGGTACACACGGCGACCGTCCATCTGGATCTGCATGTCGGCAAGAGTGTGGACCTGCGGGTCGAAGGGGGTTCTGGTTCCCCCGGCGGGTCGGATCAGCGCCGCATCGCCGCTTCCTTTTGACTGGAGCCAGCTGTGGAGCACGGCGTGACCGGCGTCCCGTTCCACGAGCGCCGCACCGGCACCATCTCCGAACAGGACACAGGTGTTACGGTCGTTCCAGTTGGTGATGCGTGTCAGAACCTCGCTCCCGATCACCAGCACGCGATTCACGGACCCGGCTTCGACGAAGGAGCGCCCCACCTCCAGGGCGTACACAAATCCCGTACAGCCCGCGGACAGATCGAATGCGCCGGCGCGGGATGCCCCGATCCGGTCCTGGACGATGGATGCCACCGACGGGAAGTTGGCGTAGTCGGGCGACGAACTCGCCACCACGACGAGGTCCACCTCATCGGCGGGCAGATCCCGTTGCGCCAAAACCAGGCGGGCGGTCTCGATGGCAAGGTCACTCGCGGCCTGATCCGGTGCGGCGATGCGTCGCTCGCGGATCCCGGTGTGGGAGCGAATCCATTCGTCTGAGGTGTCGATCGTTCGGGCAAGATCGTCGTTGGTGACGACCCGTTCCGGAACGTATGCGGCGAGGGCACTGATCGTGGCGGACATGGCTCCAGTCTACGGCGCTCCCTCAATTCGGTCAAGAACCGACAAACGCACCCGGTTCTCGTGATCGGAATTTCATGCTACCGTCTGCGCGATGAACGGATTCTACATTCTGCTGGGACTGTATGCGGTCGCCGGCACAGGGATTTCCGTCGCCGTCATGCGAAAAAATCGTTCCCAGAGCGACTACTTCGTCGGCGGTGGCACGATCGGATGGGTGGTCTCGGCAATGACATACGCCGCCACGACCTATTCTGCGTTCATGATGGTGGGCCTGGTGGGGTTGTCCTACGCAACCGGCGTCGGCGCGCTCATTTTCGAGCTGGTCTACCTGGTCGCCACGGTCATCCTGCTGTCGGTCTTCGGCGGGCGCATCTGGGACCTGGCTCGGGAACACAATCTGGTTTCCCCGATGGAACTCTTCTCCCTGCGCTACGGCCGGCCTGCGGCCACCGTCGGCAGCGTCGTCGCTGCGCTGGCCCTGGTTCCGTACACCGCCGTCCAGGTAATCGGGCTCGCGGTGATTCTGGAAGGGTACGGCCTGAGCTTCACGGGTGGCGTCCTGTTCGCTGTCGTGGTGATCGGACTGTGGGCGCTCCTCGGCGGGCTGCGCGGGGTCGCGATCACCGACGCCCTGCAGGGGGTGTTCATGCTTGCCGTGGCGATCGCCGCGCTTGTGTGGGTCCGACGCACGGTCCCCGGTTTGGAGACCTCCACGTTTCCGAATCAGGTGTGGACGCCGGCGTTCTTCATCAACCTGACGCTGCCGTGGAGTTTCTTCGCGCTCACCAATCCGCAGGTGCTGCAGCGGGTGTTCATCCTGAAGCGACGGGAAGACCTCCGGAAGATGATCACCCTGTTCGCCGTGTTCGGCGCGGTGTTCACCGTTATCGTGACGATCATCGGGTTCGGCGCCAAAGCGGGCACCCTGCAGGGTCTGCTTCCGGAGGTGGCCACGCGCGACCGTGTGATCGTGGAACTCATGGCACGGATGGGGCGGGCGCTGGCACTGCCCCTGGCGTTGAGCATCGTCTTCGCCTCGGTCTCCACGGCCAACTCTATTCTCCTGACACTGTCGAGCATGTTCACCCGCGACGTGTTTCGTCGCCGCGGCGGTACCGGCGCCGGCCGCCTGGTGATCCTGGCGCTGACAGCGGTCGTGGGCCTGTTTGCCCTCACCCGGCCGACAACGCTCGTGGAACTCTCGGTGGCGTCCTCGCGGATCCTCATGGTGTTTCTGCCGCTGCTGTTCGGGGTGTTTTTCCTGCGGGATACCGGACGATGGTCCGCCCTGGCGACGCTGGTCGGCGGGTCCGTCGCCGCGGTCCTCCTCGGTCAGCTGGTTCCGGCCTACAGCTCCGTGATGACGCTGGGAGCGGCGATCGTGCTGTTCGCCGCCGGACACGTGGTGGACCGCCACCTGGCTCGACCATGAGGCGGCGGGCACCGAGCCCCTCGCCGCGCCACGCCTGAAGAACCTGGCTCGGCCCCGGTTTCAGCCGTAGCGGCTGAGTACGCCCACCAGAATGCGACTGAGTTCGTCCGGTCGCTCCCGCGTCGGCGAATGCCCGCAGTCCCTCAGCACATGGACCGACGCCCGCGGGAGTGCCTGCCGGATCACCTCCAGCCCCGAGGGGTCCATGACCTGATCCTGGGCTCCCCAGACGACGGTGACGGGGCACTGGATGCGTTCGAGACGTTCCCCGAGGGGATTGTAGCCCTCGGACAGCAAATCCCGGAAGACCTGTTCGTACGTGTCGCGGTTTCTGGCGATCGTCCGGAGCGCCTCCCGCCTGATGAAGCCGGGAATCCGTGGACGCTGGTGATACAGTACATCGACCATCTGGTCCCACCCGGCTTCACTCTCCGGCATGAGCAGATTCGTTCCGTAGGCGTATGCGTTCCAGAATCGGCTGCGCACGGGCGTGTCGATGCCGGCGGGATCGATGAGGACGAGCGTCCGAACGAGATGAGGAAGCTCGCCGGCCACGAGTCCCGCGATCATGCCGCCCATCGATTTTCCGATCACGATCGGCGGCTGTCCCCATCGAACGGTGAGTTCACGCAGGAACGACGCGGTCACGGACCGGTACCATCGGGGTGTCGCCGGCTCCTCGGTTCCCAGAGGATGGCGCCCGAACCCCGGAAGATCGGGGGATGCCACTTCCCGTGCCACACCCAGTGTCGGCATGAACGGCAGCCACGTGCTGCCGTCGTTCCCGAACCCGTGAAAGAGGACCACCGGAACGCCGAGATCGACCTTGTATGGGGGTGGAACGGTATGGTAGACGGGCCAGATGCGACCGTCGTTGGTCTGAACGCTGCGCACCCGAGCCCCTGCCCGCAGCCGCCGTGTAAGTCGGTATGTGCGTGCGAGAAGACGGTCAGGCATGGGCGACGGTGCCCCTACTCTTCTTCCCGTCGACGACTGCTGACCAGCCGCTGGAGATCGTGGATGTTGGTGACGACGATCTTGTTGGGATAGACCTCGATACGCCGCTGGTTGGCAAGCTGGTTGATCACCGTGCGGACCTGATCGGGGCCCAGCCCCGCCCAGTGCGCCACATCGTTTGACGTTACCGAAAACTCGCAGCTCGTCTGATCGGGATCGGTGTTCATGCCCTCAAAGAGCATCAGGAAGACGTCGGCCACGCGGGCCTGTACGTCGTTGAGCTTGAGGATCATGAACCGACGCCGCTGGTCGTAAATCCGTTTCACAAAGGTCCGCAACAGCGTCAGCGCGATCTGCGGGTTGCCCTTCATGAGAATCTCGAAGTTGGCGCGGTTGAACTCGAGGAGGGTAACGTCGTCCAGGGCGATCGCGCTTGCGCTTCGCGGCGCCTCCTCGAGAATCGCCATCTCCCCGAACAGCTCACCCGGGTGGAGGATATCGATCGCTTTTTCGATGTTTCCCATCACCTTGGTGATCTGAACCCGCCCCTCCTGGATCAGGTAAAAGCTGTTGCCGGGCTCGTACTCGCAGAAAATCATCCGCCCCTTGGGAATCTTCTTGGCAAAGCGGTCAAATCCACCCATCATCAGTTCTCCAACCGTGCGATCGCCTGGTCGACCTTGCGCCGCAGCACCGGTTCGTCGGAGGCGCTCGCCCGAGCCTTGTTCAGGAACGCCTTGCCCTTGTCCACGCTTCCGGACCGACCGTAGGCCGAACCGATGTAGTACAGCAGCTCCGCCATCTGCGGATGCCGCGGTGCGTCCTTGATCAGCTGGGAGAAATGCCGAATTGTGGCTGCGTAGTCGCCCTTCTCGAAATGCGCACGCCCGAATTCGAACGACGCCTTGCCCTTGTACTCGCCCTGACCGTCGTGCTCGATCACTTTCTGAAAGAGATCGATCGCCTCGTCGAACTTCTCGTTGGCGAAACTGCTTTCGGCTTCGAAGTACAACTTGCCGATTTCCGGCAGATCCTCACCGGGACGCCGCTGGGAGACTTCCTGAGCTGCAGACCGCGAGGACTGCGCCTGTGCCGACTGCCCGGCCCGTTCCAGCTGCTGTCGCACCTCGTTCACGTGGCGACCGTTGGGGTACAGCTCCAGGTATCGCTGCCAGATGTACTTCGCGTGCTCGTACTGTCGGTTCTGAAAGTAGAAGGTTGCGCTGTGGTGCAACCCTTCAGCGGGGTCGACCTGGTCCTCCTGATTCAGCATGGAGGAGACCTTGGAATGGATGCGCCTCAGCTGGTTGGAGAACACTTTGAGCATCTTGATGATGATACGCGTGTTGGCGGTGACTACCTGCTCGAACTCGGGAACCGAGAACTGGACAACCTGGGCATCGGAGAGCACCACCGCGTCCTCTTCCCGGGGAAAGTGCCCCAGCGCGCTCTTCACACCGAAGAACTCACCCGTCTGGATCAGGTCGTTGATATCCTGTCCCGTCTCGATGTCGCGTGAGCGCAGGACGATACGACCGGACTTCAGAATGTAGATCCGATCGTCGACATCTCCCTGGAAATACACGACGGAGCTGGACTTGAACACAACAGGTTTCGGCAAGGCGAATGATCTCCTGCGAAAACTGTATCCGCACGGCCTGCAAAAATCAAGCGCGCGCGAGCTTGCTTGCCCCGATGGCATTGACTACTATGATGGCTGTACATGGTGTTGATCGAACGCATCGGAAAACGGGCATTTGAAACCGGGCGCGGATTCTCGTACGCCATGGGTTTTTTCTTCCTCATCCTGCGGGAGTCGTTTTTCTATATACGACAACGAAAATCGCGGCGGGTCCTGACGTTCCAGATCCTGTTCACGGCGGTGGAAGCGCTTCCGGTGATCGCGATTCTCTCGCTGGGCCTCGGCGCGATCATCATCATCCAGGGGGTGGCGCTGCTCCCGCAGTTCGGTCAGGGACAACTGGTGTACACGATCCTGATCACGGTGATCACCCGCGAGCTGGGGCCGATCCTCACGGCGTTTATCATCGCCGCCCGTTCCGGTACGGCGATCGCCACGGAACTGGGCAACATGGTGGTGAGTCACGAGATCGAGGCGTACATGGCCAACGGGATCAGCCCGATCAGCTACCTGGTCGTTCCCCGGTTTCTCGGGGTGACGATCTCGCTGGTGCTGTTGAACGTGTATTTCAACATATTCGGCCTGCTGGGTTCCTACTTCGTGACAGCGCTTCTGGCGACGATCGATTTCCGCGACTACTTCACCAATCTGCTGAACGCCCTCACGGTCGTGGATGTCATGGTATCCCTGCTGAAGAGCGCGGTATCCGGTGCGATCATCAGTACCGTGGCAACGTACTACGGATTCAAGGTGGAACAGGCCAGCACGGAAGTACCGGTGATGGCGATCAAGAGCGTCGGCCAGGGGTTTATTCTTCTGATAACCGCCAACGCGTTTCTGACGGTGATGTACTATCTGTGGCTGTAGCGGCGCCGTGAAGACGGGATCGGCACGGCGGCACACCCGGGCGGGACAATGCGCGTAGAACTGAAAAACGTGGGATTCACCAGCGGCGAAGCGACCTTTCTCGAGGAGATTTCGTGCACGATCGAAGAGGGCCAGTGCGTCCTGGTCATGGGGCCCAGCGGCTCCGGGAAGACCCTCCTCATGAAGATCATGGCGACGATCATCCCCCCCAGCAGCGGCGAGGTCCGCTACGACGGCGTTCTGACGGCAACCATGTCCGACCGGGACCTCGATCATGCACGGCTGCGCCACGGGTTTGTCTTCCAGGATGCGGCGCTGTGGCAGAACCTGAGCGTCCTCAACAACCTCACCCTGGCGACGCAGTACCACCATCCGCGCCGCGACCCCGGGGAGGTCCAGCGGCGGGTGAGAACGTTGTGCCACAGCATGGGTTTCACTGAGGACCTCAACCAGCGTCCCGCGCGCCTGTCCGCCGGCGAGCGCAAAGTGGCGTCGATCCTCCGGGCAATGATGCTGGATCCGGAAGCCTACTTCATGGATGAACCGAGCAGCGGGCTCGACGCTGCCACCTCGGACCGGCTGCTGCGGACGCTCAGGGATCTGAAGGAGCGAGGCCGGACGCTGGTCATCGCCAGCCACGACAGCGAGATCGCCTCGCAGCTCGCCGACTGGATCCTGGTAATCGATCAGGGCCACCTACTGGCGTTCGACTCGGTACAGAATCTCGTCCGCACCGACGACCAGCGGGTACGTGAGATCCTCGTCGACGTGTTCGATTTGAGTTCGACGTACGATACTGATATTCTTGATATTCTCGGGAGCAGCGATGACCCGTTTGCGTGATCGAAAAAACGAGTGGAGGGCGCCGTGAAATTCCGAATCCGATTCGCCCAGCAGATCGTCGGGATCTTCGTCCTGGTTGCCGCCGTCTCGCTGGTACTGGTGGTGGTGTCGATGGGGGCAAACCAGCGCTGGTTTGCCAAGAACTACGAGTTCTACAGCGTGTTTCCCACCGCCGAGGGACTCAGCGTCGGCATGCCGATCCAGTTCAAAGGCTTCAACATCGGACGTATCACCGACATCACCCTCGCCGACCGGGACGAGGTCAGGGTCGACTTCTACATCCAGGACACCTATTACGACCGCGTGGTTCCCAACAGCATTCTGGAACTCGTCAGCAGCCCCATCGGCCTTGGTGGCGGCCTGGTCTTTCATCAGGGACGCGGCGAGGGTGAGTCCCTGCCGGAGGAGAGTCTCATTCCGGCGATCAACAGCAAGGAGGGCCAGGCGATCGTCGCCGACAACGCGGTGATCATGCCCGCGAGCGGAGACTCGATCACCCGCATCATCAGCCAGGTGGAGCCGGTGCTGCGAAACGTCAACACCCTCCTCGTGTCGGTTGACGAGACGCTGAACCATGTGAACCTGGCGCTCTCCGGCGACCAGTCGCAACCGCTGGGGCAGACGCTGGCCCAGGTGAACACGCTGCTGTCGGAGGTCGAAACGACCCTGGTTCAGACGCGTGAGCAGAGCAACCAGATCCTCGCCAGTGCAGCGATCATCGCCGGCAACTTCGAGGAGACCTCCGACGCCCTCAGGGATCCGACCGGGCTTGTGCCGCGCCTGCTGGACGCGGACGGTTCGATCGCAACGTTCCTCGACGACAACAACCGCCTGTACGACCAGATCGAACAGATGCTGGTGAGCGTAAACGCCACCCTCGACGAGGTGAACAGCTTTGCGGGATTCGTCAACGGCACGCAGCCGCAGATCGCCAGCCTCCTGCAGGAAAGCCAGGCGGCGATCGTCTCGGGACAGGATGTCCTCGAGGGCCTGAGCAACAACCCGCTGATCCGTGGGGGTATCACCCGCGAGCTGTCGCAGCCGACCACCTTCCAGAGTTACCGCGATGCGCAGTTCTGACGCGCTCCGGGACCGGCGCCGTGGCGGCGGCGTCTGGACAAGAGTCGTTTTGTCGGCGATCGTTCCGCTGGCGATCGTTCTGGCTCTCGCGGGGTGCTCCTCGGCGCCGGATGCGCCGGACTACGAGGTCGCCGCCAAGAATCGCGCGACACAGTTCTCCGAATACGGAAACCAGCATTTTGCAGCCGGCGAGTACGATCTGGCCCTGCGGTTTTTCAACCTCTCGCTGGACGAGAATACCTCCGTCGACAATCTCCCGGGTATCGCCAAGTCGTACAACTCGATCGCCCGCGTCTACAGCGCCGCCGGTGATCTGGAGGAAGCGCGGGCGAACGTTCAGCTCGCCATGGAGTTCTCGGATCTCGCCGACGACTCCGAGCAACAGATGCAGGCGTACATCAACCTCGGAGAGGTGGAGATGCGCGACGGCGATGCCGATGCGGCCCTCGCGGCGCTGGAACGGGCACAGGAGATCGTGAACGCCAACGAGGACCTCGCCAACGCGATCCTCCTGCACAATCTCGGAACGCTCTACGCCCGCCGCGACCAGTTTGACCGGGCCCGGCAGTATCTCGAAGATGCCCGGGCCATGAACGCCGAGGCCGGGAACTGGCGGGAGCTCGCCAGCAACCACTACATGCTGGCTTCGATCGCCTCCCGGCAGGAGGACTACGAGACCGCGCGAACCCACGCAGAGCAGGCTCTGACGTTCGACAAGAAAGCCGAATACAGCCCCGGCATCGCCGCAGACCTGCAGGCGCTCGGACGGATCAGCGAACACCTCCAGGCCGACGAGGACGCGTACCAATACTACCTGAGGTCCCTCCGTGTGTATCTCACGGTGAACGATGTGTCCGGAAGTGTAGCGGTTCTGGACGCGCTGGAGGCGGTGGCCCGCCGTACCGGCCGTCCCGATGAGGCGGACGGGTTTGCCGCGCAGCGGGACCGTATCCGGGAGGCGGTACAGTGACCGTGGCGAATGTCGCACGGCGCCTGGTTCGCGGATACGCGCAGCTCCTGCGCGGAATCGGACGGGCGCTTCTCTGGCTCACCGTGCTGGGGGGTCTCAGCGCGGCGGTGACAATTCCGGTGTGGTGGTTTGCCACCACCGCCCCCGGGGCGTTTACGGCGGTCACACTTGTGGGCGTCGGCGCCGGCGCAGTGTGGATTCTGGCGGCGCGTGGCAGGCCCGGACGTGGTCTCGTACTCTGGGGTGCGGTCGTCGTACTCGCCGTGGTCGGCACGGTATTCGGGGCGGTGTGGGCGCTCGTGCTGGCCGCAGTAACTGCGGTTTCGAGGATCGCCTATCGGATGGCGTGACGCGGCGCCCGGAATCGTCCTTCTGATGGCGGGTGCCGTGCTCCTGGTAACCGCCCCCGTCCCGCTTGCCGGGCAGGCCCGTCTGTCGCGGCTGGATCGGAGCGATCCGGTGTATACCCAGCACCAGCGCCTGGTCGCAGCGTACCACGAAGCGGTCGCCCGCGGCGAAACGCCCCCTCCCCTCGTACTGTTTGTGTACCGTCCCGACGATCGACTGGATCTCTTTGATCTGGCCGCGCGACTGATGCTCCCCTACGCCGCGATCGCGACGCTCAACGGAATGACGTCCCCTGCACTTCCCGACGATACCGATCTGCTGATTCCCAGCCAGCCTGGGCTCTTCGCGCCCCCCGGCGACCAGGGCCTCCAGCGTCGCATCGCCGCACGCCTGGCCGGCGTCGATTCCACCACAACGATTCGAATTCCCGGCGCGGACGGGACACTGGAAGCCGTGCTGTTCGCCTCGGGACTGGATTTTACTCCTGAGGAACGGGACGAATTTCTGCGTCTTCGTTTTTCCAATCCACTTCCCTCGGCTGTAGTATCGTCCCCCTTTGGCCACCGGGCCCACCCCGTAACCGGCGTCTGGTCGCTCCACGCCGGCGTGGACCTGGCCGCCGATTTCGGCACACCGGTCGCCGTCGCCGCCGACGGTGTCGTTTCGGCGATCGACCGCGATCCCTGGCTCGGACTGTCCATCACTGTCTCCCATCGAGGTGAATATGAAACAGTCTACGCGCATCTCCAGGAAGCGGTGGTGGGGGTGGGACAAACCGTGCCGGATGGTGCTATCCTCGGGTTTGTAGGCAGTACTGGCATGTCAACGGGTGCCCACCTACATTTTGAGATCAGGTACCGGGGTGAGGCCCGGAACCCGGAGCAATACGTACGATGGCAGTAGGCACGGTACGGAAAGCCGCACGGATTCTCGCCCCACTCCTGACCCTGTTGGCGGTCTCCGGGATTCTTGAGGCACAGTCGTTCCGCGGTGAGGTGATCGCCCGGGAAGCTCTCACCGCCCAGTCCACCGTGAACAGCGTCATTGGCGCCGGTCAGGTGCTGCTCGTTACGGTTGAACCGGACAGCGTCCGCTTTTTCGACGGCATCACCGTGGAAGTGGCCGCCGCCGATGGCTCTCCGCGACCGGGCTCGTTTTCCGTTGCCGTGTACGGCGGTGTGGACACTCCGCCGGACACCGGGTTTACCAATCTCGCCGGACGGGTACTGGGAACGGTTCCGATCGGTCGGGGGACGCGGCAGCGCATTCTGGTGCCGGTTCACCAGCCTCCGCAACAACCCGACGCCGGCACCCAGGTCACCAGTCCCCTGGACCCCAACATCGGCGCCCTGGCGATTCAGCTCGTGCCGGTGACAAAGGGCATGGACGCGACGTCCCTCCAGACGACGTACTCACTCACAATCAGTCCGCGCCTGCGTCCGGTCGGGGCTCTGCAGGTGACACTGGAAGGCGACGCGGAGCTTCTGGCACGCACGGAAGAGCTCCTTTCGGTGACCCTCGACGGCGAACCGATCGCTCCGGGAACGATCGTCGAACGCGCCCCCGGGATCTACCGCCTCGAGGCGCGGGCCGGAGATTATCTGGACTATACCTCCAACGTCGGAATCGATCAGGGACGTCTGCGGTCGGTTCCACTTGAGCCCCGGGAACCTCGGGCGTCGGTCCGACTGTCCGTACCGTCCGTTGCAGAGGTATATTGGGATGGTGAACTCATCACGCGGCGCGGCGGGTTTGAAGTACCGCCCGGTGAACACGGTGTCACGATCCGGCTCGGCGACTTCAGTGTGAGTCGACAGGTGATCCTCGAGGCCAACCAGGGGTACGAGGTCGGGATCGACCTTGATATTTTGTTCAAACGGGACTAAACCTAAGGAAGAACGTGACGATAATGTATGTATCGGTGGCGGAAATAGTTCCCCTCCCAGTTTACTATTCTGTAGCCGATACTTTTGGCCGGTTCTGCCGAACCGGCCTTTTTTTGTCCCCACAGCTTTGTCCCCGCCGCTCTGTTGACAAAGGTCACTGTACGTCCGTACAGTTCCCGGCATGACCCAAAAATGGCGGGCAATCCTTATCGTATTGTTCGCGGTGTTGGCTCTCAGCACCGTCGGCCTCGGCATCGCAACGGGCATCGCGATCGCCTCTGTTGAAAACGTAGACAGCCTCGATCGAATGGGCCAGCAGCGCTCGGCCCTGCCCTCGCAGATTCTCGACCGCGACGGTCGGCTTATCACCGAATTCTTCTCTGACGAAAACCGGGAGCTCGTTTCGATCGAGGAGCTCCCCCGACATCTCATATACGCCTTGATCACCCGCGAGGACCAGACGTTCTTTCAGCACCACGGGTTCAGCTTCCGCGGAACCGCCCGGGCAGCCTGGAACGTGCTGACGAACAACTACTTCTCCGGAGGCTCCACGATCACCCAGCAGCTGGCGGGACACCTGTACGCCGACCGCACCAATATTTCCATCAAACGGAAACTGGTGGAGCTGTGGTGGGCGCTCCAGATGGAACGTCACCTCACCAAATACGAGATCCTGGAGCAGTACCTCAACCGCATGTGGTTCGGCCACGGCAACTACGGGGTCGAGGCGGCAAGTCAGTTCTTTTTCGGCCACTCGGCGCGGGAACTCACAATCGCGGAATCCTCTATGCTGGTGATCCAGCTCGCCAATCCGTCGCTGTACTCGCCCATCCGGCGACCCAACGAGGCGCGCCGCGTCCAGCGAATGATCCTGAACCAGATGGTGGAACTCGGATACGCCACGCAGGAGCAAGTGGACCAGAGCTTCGACCAGTACTGGAGCAACTACGACTTCACGAGATCAAACACCTCAACGGCGTTCTTCGAACGCGAGGACCGGGCGCCGTACTTCTCCGAGTACGTCCGCTACCAGCTCGAGAATCGCTATCTCCTCGGAAGTCTGGACATCAATAAAGACGGATTCGTGGTCTACACCACCCTGGATCTGGACCAGCAGGAGGCCGCGGACCGCTACATGCGCGCAGGCATCGCCCGGGCCAACAGCATCTATCAGCAAAACACCTCTACCCGGGTGGACTACGGTTCGGACCTCGTTCCCGTCATCGATCTTCTGGCGCTGACGTTCAACGTCGATGACCTGCGCGTGGGCGACGCCAAACGACGGCAGCAGGCGCAGCAGGAGTTCGACAGCGAACTCAACCCGATTCTGGACATCGCGACACTGATGTTTGCGCCGGCGGAACAGCTGGGACTGCGACACGCTACTCGAATGTCGTATTCCCGCACGGAACAGCAGTCACAACGGACCACGGTACAGGGCGCGTTGCTGACGCTCGAAAACGACACCGGATACATCACCGCGATGGTCGGTGGCCGGGAATTTGAAAGCCGTGACCAGTTCAACCGCGCGGTGGACGCCCGGGTAGAACCCGGCTCGTCTTTCAAACCGCTCTATTACGTTGCCGCGATCGAGGACCGCGTGATCACACCGGCAACGATGATCTACGACTCCCCCGTGGTATTCTGGAATGACGACGGCACACCCTATACGCCGGAGAACTACCGCGGCGAATGGGAGGGGCCCGTCCTGGCGCGGTATGCGCTGGCCCACTCCATGAACGTACCGTCCCTGAAAGTACTTGACCGGGTGGGATTCGACAGTGCTCTGGATACCGCCGGCGACCTGCTCGGAATCCCGGAAGATGAGCGGGTCAGCCGAAACCTCGTGCGCAAGTATCCGGTCGGTCTTGGCATCGTCCAGGTAGCCCCGATCGAAATGGCGCGGGCCTACGCCACCTTGGCGAACCAGGGCCGGCGGGTGACACCGATCGCCATTCGATATATCGAGGACCGCACCGGTCGCGTCATTCTGGAGCCGGAAGCGGATTTCCGACGCCAGCAACAACAGAACGGCGGTCCCGAGCAGGTGGTGAGTCCACAGGCGGCGTACGTGATCACCGACATTCTCCAGACTACCGTGGAGAGCGGTACGTTGCGCTACGCACGAACCGTGGCCGGGGGATTCAGCCAGCCAACGGCGGGCAAGACCGGAACCACTCAGAACTGGGCGGATGCCTGGACGATGGGGTTCACCCCGTACTACACCACCGCCGTCTGGTTCGGCTTTGATCGCGGTGGCTCCAACAGCCTCGGTGTCAACCAGACCGGTGCGGTCACATCCGGTCCAGTCTGGGCGCAGTACATGCGCGACATCCACGAGGGCCTTCCGAAGCGCCAGTTCGTGCGCCCCGAAGGAATCGTTGACGTTGAGGTGACCGCGCGGTCCGGCCTGTTGCCGCCGGCGGACTACAGCGGTCCGACGATCCAGGAAGTGTTCATCGCTGGAACCCAGCCCACGCAGTTTGACCACCTGGAAGAGTTCGAACGCCGGCAGGAACCGCAGCTTGTCGATCGGCTCAGGTCCAGCCTGGAGAACGCCAGTTTCTCACTGGACGGTCCGGCGCCGGCTCCACGCCCCAGCCTGGACCTCAGCCTTGATACCGGAGGCTTCGGACTGGACAACCAGGGCCCGTCGGGATCTTCGGGGTCCGGTACGACAGATTCCGGGTCCGACACGGGCGGCTCATCAGGAGCGGGAAGCGGCACCTCCGGAAACGATTCCGGTGTGAATCCGCTGCTCGACTGATAGATAGACCAGACCAACCGAGAGGAGTCCACCGTGAACCGTCTGGAGACCGTCGACATCCAGCGAGTCCGCGTTCATCATCGTGTCCGTCGCGATCTGGGGGACCTTAAGAGTCTCATGGAAAGCATGCGCACCCATGGGCTCCTCAATCCCGTCGTCGTGACCGAGGACTACGAACTGATCGCCGGTCAGCGGCGACTCGAGTCGGCTCGCCGCCTCGGATGGCGGGCGATCCAGTGCCGCGTCGTCGAGGCCCGGGACCGGGCGCAACTGCTGCAGATCGAAATGGAAGAGAACACGGCGCGGAAAGACTTCAGTTCCGACGAACTGGCTGACGCGCTGGTGCGACTTGACCGACTGAAAAACCCGCCGTGGTGGCGACGGGTCGGCCGCTGGGCCAAGCGCCTGTGGCGTCGCCTGAGCGAACCGTTTCACCGACGACGCCGACGGTAGTCTCCGGGGCTGTATACACAATCCTGTTTCAAAAAGCACGGTAGCTCATGACGGTGTCGTGAGATACAGGGACGCGGTGCGCTAAACGGCGCATTCCGGTCCCGTATCTCTCGAGAGGAGGCCGTCATGCCGCTGCCGTCCCGCTGCCCCAATCCC